>OHQT01000353.1_pt1 | contig 25821 bp, 21 predicted proteins | sample 1578221 | NCBI WGS metagenome assembly OHQT01 (sample SAMEA3879547, study PRJEB24766) | human gut metagenome | biome: human-associated habitat; feature: feces | place: USA | collected 1985/1987
TTTTATCCGCTTATGCAACTTATAATCAGGGATTTAATTTATAGAAGTCCCCTATTGAGGTTTCGGGAATGTCGGTCCGTCGCGCCACGACCCGCCGGACGGCAGCGCATACCCAAGGCGGCGGCGAGGCGCGACGGGGGCGGAGCGGCCGCCGCCCAGTGGCAGGGGCGGCGGGAGCAGGCTATGCCGACGCGCTGCCGGGCCCCGCGGCGGCTTCGTCCGGCCCGGCGGCCGGGGCGTCGGGGTCGGGCGGCAGCGCGTCGGGGTCGTCGGCGTCCGCGGCACGGAGCGCTTCGGGGATGTCGGTCCCGGGCGTCAGGCCCTTTTTCTTCCAGCCTTCCAGCTGACTGACAATGTTGCCCCGGCCCGTGTGGAGCTGACGCTCGGCCTTGTCGTAGAGTTCGGAAAGCTGGCGCACGCTGCGGCCCATCTGGACGAAGTTCTGCGCGAAGAGGGCGAACTTTTTGTAGAGCTTTTCGGCCGAAGCGTAGATCTCGCCCACGCTGCGGCGCTGCAGGTCGCTTTGCCAGAGGTTGTGGGCCAGCTGGAGCGCCATGAGGAGGTTGGTCGGGTTGACCAGGATGACGCGGTCGGCATAGGCTTCGGCGGGCAGCTGGGGCGCGGCGGCCAGGGCGGCGGCGTAGGGCGCTTCGCCGGGGATGAACATCAGGACGTAGCCGATGCTGCTGGGCACCACGGCGCCGTAGTCCTTCTGCGACAGCTCCTTGATGTGGCGGCGCACGGAGGCTACGTGTTCGCGCAACTGGCGTTCCTGCTCGGCGGGGGCCTCGGCCGTGGCGTACTGGACGTAGGCCGTGAGCGACACCTTCGAGTCGACGATGACGGCGCGCCCGCCCGGCAGGTGGACCACTACGTCGGGGATGAGGCGGTGCCCGGCGTCGTCGTGCGTCTGATACTGCACGTCGTAGTCGCGGCCACGGGTCAGGCCGGCGGCGTCAAGCAGATTGCCCAGCACGGCCTCGCCCCAGTTGCCCTGGAGCTTGTTGTTGCCGCGCAGGGCCTGGGCCAGCTCGCCGGCCTCGCGGCCCACGGCCTCGGCGCGCTCCATCAGGTCCTTCACGTAGCGGTCCATGGCGGCGTGGCCGGCGACAAACTGCTCGCGGAAGGATTCGATGCTCTTGCCCAACGGGCCGAGCTGCGCCTCGAGCAGGTGGAGGTGCTCGGCGCGCAGGGTCTGGCCCTCGGTCTGCGCCAGGTCGCGGGCCACGGCGCGGAACTCGCTGCGGAGGGCCTGGGCCTGGGCGTCGCGGGCCTCGGCGGCATGGCGGCGCTCGGCGTCGAGCCGCGCCTCGGCCGCTGCGGCGTCGCGGCGCGCCTGTTCGACCGCGCCGCCCAAGGCACGGCGGGCCCGCAGGAGCCCTACGAGATATCCGGCCACACCGACTGCGGCACAGAGCAACAGGACAAGGATTGCGTTCATCTTTTCTCAGGGGATAACAGGCAACGGGCCAGACGTATCGGTCCGGCCCGCGCTATCGGAAACGTTAGTGGAAACAGTAGCGGAACACGGCGTCGGCGGCGCCGGCGTTGTCGCGGATGTAGGCGCCGGCGGCCTCGCCGGCCCGTCGCAGGGCCGCGGGGTCGGCCAGCCATTCGTCCATCACGCGGGCAAAGGCCTCGCCGCCGTCCACCTCACGGCAGCCGCCGTTGGCCAGCAGGGCCTGGGCCTCGCGGAAGCGCTTGTTGTTCGGCCCGATAAGGACCGGGCAGCCGTAGACAGCGGCCTCGGGCACGTTGTGTATGCCCACGCCGAAGCCGCCGCCGACGTAGGCCATCGTGGCGTAGCGGTAGATGCTGGAGAGCAGGCCGTAGCCGTCGATGATGAGGCACCGGGCGGCGGCCACGTTGTCGGGCGTGGCCTGGGAGAGGCGCACGGCCGGCCGCGTCAGGGCGGCTTCGATGGCGGCCAGGTGGTCCGGCGAGACGACGTGGGGGGCGATGATGAGCTTCAGGTCGGGCCGGCGGTTGAAGTAAGGCAGCAGGAACTCCTCGTCGACGGGCCACGTGCTGCCGGCAACAAGGACGGGCCCGCCGCCTTGCACGAAGGCCTCGGCCAGGGGCACGGGCTTCGCCGCGTTGCGGATGTCGATGACGCGGTCAAAGCGCGTGTCGCCCACTACGGTGACGTCCGTCACGCCCAGGCGCTCGAGCAACAGCCGCGAGTGCTCGTTCTGCACGAACAGGTGGGTGATGCGCCGCAATACGCGGGCATAGCCGCAGCCGTACCAGCGGAAAAAGATCTGCCCTTCGCGGAAAATGCTCGATACGCTGTAAATCGGGATGCCCTGGCGGTGGAGTACGTCGATGTAGTTGCGCCAGAATTCGTACTTGATGAAGAAGGCGGCCTCGGGGCGCGCCAGGCGGACGAACTTGCGGGCGTTGAGCGGGGTATCGAAGGGCAGGTAGCAGACGACGTCGGCCACGGGGTAGTCCTTGCGCACCTCGTAGCCCGACGGGGAGAAGAACGTGAGCAATATTTTGCAGTCGGGCCGCTCGCGGCGCAGGCGCTCCATGAGCGGGCGCCCCTGCTCGAACTCGCCGAGCGAGGCGGCGTGGAACCAGACGTAGCGTTCAGTCCCCGGGTTGCGGCGCAGCGTGCGCCAGGCTTCGCGGTGGCCGCGCATCAGGAGGCGCGCCTTGCGGTTAAAGAGCGCAACCACGTTGGCGCACAGCATATAAAGATAAATAGCCAGCGAATACATGGGGTATGGGTAAAGAGGAAGTAACGGAGATTCTGAAGACAGGCGTCAACCCAGCGCGGCGACGGCGCGGCGCATGCGGGCCAGCGTCTCCGCTTTCCCGAGGAAGGCGGCCAGCTCGTACATGTCGGGGCCCTTGCCCGTGCCGACGAGGCATACGCGCCAGGGGTTCCAGGGCTTGCGCCCGCCCTCGGCACACCAGGCGTCGACGGCGGCCTTGAGGCCCGCTACGCTGAAGTCGTCGAGCCCTTCGAGCAGGGTGGCCAGGGCTTCCATCTCGGCGGCGGTCCCTTCCTTCCAGTTCTTGCGGACGAACTTGTCCTCCCGGTCGTAGGTCTGCGGGGCTATGAAGAAGAAGTCGCAGAGCGGCCACAGTTCGTGCACGAAGTTGATTTTCTTCATCTTCATCATGCCCACTACGGCCTCCACGCGGTCCAGGGGCGCCTCGATGCCGTTGGCGCGCAAGATGCAGTCGAACTCGGGCGCCAGGACGGCGTCCGGCGTGCGCTGGATGTATTCGCGGTTGAACCAAAGTCCTTTGACGTAATCAAAGCGTGCCCCGCTCTTGGAACACTTCGAGAGGTCGAACTGCGCGATGAGTTCGTCCATCGACAGCAGCTCTTGGTCCGTGCCCGGATTCCAACCGAGCAGCGCCAGGAAGTTAACGACCGCCTCGGGCAGGTAGCCGCTCTCGCGATAGCCGGAGCTTACGGCGCCCGTCTTCGGGTCATGCCATTCGAGGGGGAATACGGGGAAGCCCAAGCGGTCGCCGTCGCGCTTCGAGAGCTTGCCTTTGCCGTCGGGCTTGAGCAGGAGGGGCAGGTGGGCGAAGCGGGGCATCGTGTCGGCCCAGCCCAGCGCGCGGTAGAGGAGTACGTGGAGCGGCGCCGAGGGCAGCCACTCTTCGCCGCGGATGACGTGCGTTATCTCCATCAAGTGGTCGTCGACGATGTTGGCCAGGTGGTACGTGGGCAACTCGTCGGCGCTTTTGTACAGGACCTTATCGTCGAGAATGTCGGACATAACCTTCACGTCGCCGCGAATCATGTCGTCGACGTGAATCTCTTCGCCCGGTTCCACCTTGAAGCGGACCACGTACTGCACGCCCTCGCTCACGAGGCGCTCCGTCTCGGCGGCGGGCAGCGTCAGGGAGTTGCGCATCGAGCCGCGCGTATGGGCGTCGTACTGGAAGTTGGGGACGGCCTCGCGGCGGGCGTTCAGTTCCTCGGGCGTGTCGAAGGCCACGTAGGCCCACCCGGCGTCGAGCAACTGCCTTACGTAGGTTTTGTACAAGTCGCGGCGCTCGGACTGGCGGTAGGGGCCGTGCGGCCCGCCGATGCCCACGCCTTCGTCGAAGCCTATGCCCAGCCAGCGGAAGGCCTCGACGATGTAGTCCTCCGCGCCGGGCACGAAGCGGCTCGAATCGGTGTCCTCGATGCGGAGCACCAGCTCGCCGCCATGCTGACGGGCAAAGAGGAAATTGTAAAGGGCGGTGCGCACACCGCCTATATGGAGCGGCCCCGTGGGGCTGGGTGCAAAGCGCACCCGCACTTTCTGATTGGTCATGATTCGTTATTTTTTGTTCACGATTGCAAAGATAAGGGTTGAGGCCCGAAGCGCCAAGCGAAACGGCCTAAAATCGCTGCGCCCGCTCAGTGGCAGAAGCCCGTCACGAGCAGGGGGACGCTCACCTCGAGCACCAGGCCGTGGACCATCGCTACGGGCAGCAGCGACTTGTCCGCCGACGAGCGGAGAATCGCCGGCAGGCAGACGTCCATCGAACAGGCCCCCGCCACCGAGATGGCGGCATAGCCCCCGCTGCGCCGCACCACGTAGGCACAGCCAAAGAGGGCCAGCAGTTCGCGGATAATGTTGGCCAGCAGCGCGATGGCGCCCAGCCGCGCCGCCGCCTCGGCGCCCGCGGTGAGCGTCTTGGCCTCCACGATGAGCAACGACGAGAGGGAGTAGTAGCCGAAGCCGCTGCCCGCCGCCATCAGGTCCGACAGCGCCTCGTCGCGGAAGAGCAGGCCCGCCGCCAGCGTCGCCAGCAGCGTCCCTACGATGGTGAACACGGGCAAGAGCAGCATGGGCCAGCGCAACGAGCGCAGCAGGCCGCGCAGGTCGGGCTTCGAGCCCAACCCTATGCCCACTTGCAACACGAGGAGCGAGAGCAGCAGCATGGGCAGTTCGGGCCGCTGCAGCAAGGCCGGCGCCCAGCCCGAGGCGCCGAACGCCACGCCGCCGGCCAGGCAGCCGAGCAGGAGCAGGTTCTCTTTCATCGCCCACCCCCTTTCCGGCTGACGAGCCGCTGCAGCAGGCTGGCGGCTCCGAAACTGCCCAGCGCGCCGAGCAGTGCGATGACCGCCGCCTGCCAGCCGAAATAGCCCAGCTGGCTTATCAGCGAACGGTTCATGCCCAGCGTCGTGCCGAAGACAAAAAGCAATGCGTAAACGGTGAAACGGGTGGTGCTTTCCACCCGGCGGACGGCCGGCAGGCGGCGCAGTCCGTAGCCCACTCCCACACCGAGGAGGAGCAGCAGCAATATGCGAAACATCTGTGAAGTCAGTTTTTCCTGTGAAACAAAGTGTGCGGACGTCTCCCGTCCGGCGGGACAGCCCGACGGACACCAGGAGGCCGGCGGCCGCAGCCTTGCGGACGCCTTACGGAAAGAAAAACTGAAGGGATTAGATGAAACCGCTGAACCAGTGGACATGCACCGTGCGGCAGGCGCGCGCTTCGGCGTGCCGGCGGGTCTGCTTCAACTGCGATGTCCGTATGGGTCTCATGGAAATGGGTAGTATTGAAAAAATCGGGTGCAAAGATACGCCGTCCGCGCCGACCGGCCAAGCTAAGCGCCCGAATTTTTTCCCGGCCCCGGTCCGGCGCCCCCTGCCGGGAGGCCGGCGGCCCGCTTCGCGGCGAAAGGGCCGGAGAGCGGACCGGACGGGCCGCCCGAACGCGGCCCCTGTGCCCCGCGCCACATGCCTAAGGCCCGTCGCGACGGGGCTAAGCCCAGTTTTTACGGGCCTTAGCCCCGTGTTTTCCGCCACCGTCGGCGTCCGGACGCGGCGGCTTATTGCAGCAGGGGCAACTGGCTGAGCATCTCCTGGAGGCGGAGGGCGGTGCGCGGCATCGGTTCGGCCACGGTGAGGGCTACGAGGTCCTTGGCCGCCGCCACTTCGCCGATGACGCGCACCACGTCGGCCATGCGCAGGCCGTCGGGGGCCGTCCCGGCGGCGGCGACGATTTCGGCCGGGTCCCAGTCGCGCAGGCCCGCCAGGAGGATGCGCTCCGGCGCGATGCGGGCCGGCAGGGCGGACACGATTTCGCGGTCGCCCAAGCCCATGCAGGCCGTCACGGCCATGGCGTGGAAGCCCGCGTACGGGTCGCCGGGCAACGTGATGTCGGGGTGCGCGTCCACCCATACGACAGCCAGGTCGCCGCCGTAGCGCGCCGACAGGTAGGTGAAGGGCACCACGCTCACGGAGCATTCGCCGCCCAGCGTCACGATGCGGTCGGGCGCGGCGCGGCGGAGCACGTCGAGGGCGGCCCGGGTCTGCGCGGCGATGGCGTCGCGGTCCAGCACGCCGTCCGTGACCCGTCGCTCGCCCGGCTCGGTCGTCACGGGCACGGTGTAGGTCTCCTGCCCGCGGGCCGGGACGAGGAGGTCGAGCAGCCGGGCGCCGAGGCAGTAGCCCCGGGCCGCGCGGGCAGGGTCGCTAACTTCGGGAATCCAGCGGGCAATGTCGCCGCCCTGCCATTGGGGATAGAGGAGTCGAATCGTTTTCATGCAGACAAGGGATTTTTCAGAAACCCGCGGCCCCCGCGGCCCGCCTCAGCAGCGCGTACCGAACTTCCGCTCGAACAGGTCCATGTGGGCCTCGCCCCAGGCCAGCATGGCGTCGATGATAGGCAGCAGCGACAGGCCGAGCGGCGTGATGGCGTACTCCGAACGGGGCGGCAGTTCGGGATAGATGGTCTTGGCCACCAGGCCGTCGGCCACGAGCTCCTTGAGCTGGAGGTCGAGCACGCGGGGCGCGGCTTCGGGAAAGAGGCGGTGGAGCTCGCTGGGCCGCAACGGGCCGTGGCGCAGCTCATCCAGGATGCACGACTTCCACTTCGAGCCCAGCAGGCTCAGCGTCAGGCGCAACGGACAGTCCAGGTCGACGGGTATCTTTCGTTCATACATAGCGGTACGCTTTTCCTTATGCGCTGCCGCAAAGTTACAAAGAAGGCGCCGTCCGCAGGGCACACCGAAAAAATTTTCAGTACCTGAATAATTTTTCGGTACTTGCGCGGTCCGCCCGTACCGCTTACTTTTGCAACACGCATAAACCCCAAAAAGACAGACCTATGAGAGCCAACATCGAAGCGTACAAGGCCGTGGAGGAAGCGGCCATGAAGTTCGTGCGCAGCGTAGCCGAGGGCAACAGCCGCTACGCCCGCGAGTTGTTCACCGACGAAGCCGTCCTGTTCGGCTACCTGGACGGGGAGCTGGAACACGGCTCCATCGAACAGTTCTACCACAACGTGGACACCGTCGGCGCCGGGCCGGACTTCCGCGCCCGTGTCGACGTCGTGACCCTGGAGGAGACGCTCGCCGTGGTGCGTGTGCTCGAAGAGAAATGGGGCGGGCGCATCGACTTCACGGACTACCTGCTCCTGCTGAAGATGGACGGGCAATGGCGCTGCGTGGCCAAGGCCTACAATCAGAACTCCGACACCGTGAAACGCTGAGCGCGCCGCCGCCCCCAGGCGACGCCACGCGAAAGTCCGGCGACGGACCGCACCGAGCGGCTCCGTCGCCGGCCTTGCCTTGTCGCCCCAGCCCGCGGCCGGGGCCGGCCGGCCGCCGCACAGTTTCCGCCCGCCGCCCGGACGGGCCGCGCCGCGGCCGGCGGGACGGGAAGACGGCCCGCCGACGGGGAAAAACGCCGGCGGACTGGGGGCGGAAAACACACCTATTATATATAGGGCTACGGGGTCACGGAAAGCGGAACGAAAAAAACGCGAAGTCTGTCCGGGGATTTTCACGAATAAAAATAAATATTTCGCTATCTTTACGGCATGAAAACCGGCCGCGCCCGGAACAGGGCGACGAGGGGCGCGCTATTGCCGCGCCGGCAGGCCGCCCGGGCCGCCTCGCCGCTGCGGGAGGCGCCGGCCCGCCGGCCCCAAGCCGCGCCCCCACTGGCCTTAGCCCCGTCGCGACGGGGCTAAGGCCAGTAAAAACCAGGCTAAGGCCCGTTTCTCCAGACTCTCTTCGTGCCATGACAAAATCCGTCCGACAATCCAACTTTGAAATGCTGCGCATCGTGAGCATACTGCTCATCGTCCTGATGCACGCCTGGGGCTACGCCTTCCGTACCGGCCAGCCGCTCAACCAACAGCTGCTGCTGGCGGTCAATGCGGTGGGCAATACGGGGGTAAGCCTCTTCGTCCTCATCTCCGGCTGGTTCGGCGTGCGCTTCGGGTGGGGCAAGCTGCTGCGCCTGTTGCTCGTGGTGTGGACCTACTCCGTAGTGTCCTACGCCGTGGAGCTGGCCTTCCTGGGCCACACGCTCACGACGGCCGAAGTGCGGGCGGCCATTTTCCCCATCCTCTCGCGGAAATACTGGTTCATGACGTGCTACGTCGTGCTGCTCTGCTTCTCGCCGTGGCTCAACCGCATGGCCGAGACGCTCTCGCAGCGCAGCTTCGGACAGTTGCTCGCCCTGTGGGCCTTCTTCTTCGTCGCCGCGCCCACGTTGCTGGGCGTGGAAATCCAGAACGACCTGGGCAAGGGCCTGATGAACTTCACGCTGGTCTACCTGCTGGGGCGCTACCTGCGGCGCTTCGGCATCCCGCGATGGCTGCGGCGCCACTGCGGCGGGGTGGCGGCGGGCTGCTGCCTGGCCGTCTGGGCGCTGGGCACGGCCGTGCTCCTCTCCTCGGGGCGCGTGACGACACTCTTCGCCCGGGACAACAACCTGCTCATCCTCGCGGCAGCCGTGGCCCTGTTCTGCTGCTTCGAGCGCTGGCGGCCGGTGCCGTCGCGCACGGTGAACTACATCGCGGGCTTTGCCTTCCCGCTCTACCTGGTGAACAGCGTGGTGCTGTCGTTCCTGCGGCCGTGGCTGGCAGGGCTCGCGGAGAGCCCGCTCTACGGCCTGGCGGCCCTCGCCGCGACGGCCCTGGCCCTGGCCGTAGCCGTCGGGGCCGAACTGGCGCGGCGCTTACTGCTCGACCGCCCCTTCGGCCGCCTGGCCGACATGCTGGAGCGACGGCTGCGGCAGTCGTGAACGGCGGCCCAATCCGTACAACCAGTTCATTTATTGAATGATAAAAACGTGAATCCGTCGATTTTGTCAAATAATTGCAACATTGATTTTCTTTTTTTGTAATTTTGCACCGGAGAAAGTCTCCACCTCTGAACATTAGCTCTGACAAGAAACGGATATACATGACGACTACGAAGTGGCTTATCGCCGCCGCCTGCCTGGGCTTGTTCTCCTCCTGCATTAAGGAAGAGGCGCTCAACGCGGAGTGCGACATCACGGGGGTAGACTCCGTCTGGCTGAGCCAGCACCGAAACATGCTCATCGGCCGGCCCATCATCACGAACAACCACGTGGCCTTCAGCATCCAGAAGGGAACGGACCGCACGCAGTTGGACCCGCTCTTCCTGCTGACGCCCGGCGCCCGCCTGACCATGCAGACGAGCGAGGGCGAACTGACGGCGAACGGCGCCATGCGCAACTTCTCGACCCCGCAAATCTATACGGCCCACTCGGAAGACGGCCTCTGGCAAAAGGAATACACCGTGGCGTTCAACTTCCCGCAACCCATCTCGCGGTGCAGCTTCGAGCACTACGAACTTGACCCCACGGGGCGCTACCACGTATGGTACGAGACCGACACGGCCGACACGGAAAACCCGCGCCGCGACTACTGGGCCAGCGGAAACCCGGGCTTCGCCCTGACGGGTATGGGCAAGACGGCGACGGACTATCCCACCACCTCGTACGCCCTGGGCGTGAAAGGCAACTGCGTGAAGCTCGTCACGCGCGATACGGGCGGCTTCGGCCAGGCCGTAGGCATGCCCATCGCGGCGGGCAACCTGTTTATCGGCGAATTCCGCACGCAGTACGCCATGCAGTACCCGCGCCGCGCCACGCACTTCGGCCTGCAACTGGTCGGGGGACGGCCGCTGCGCATGGAGGGCTACTATAAATACACTGCAGGCGAGACGTTCACCGACAAGGACCAGAACGTGCGGCCCGAGCTCCACGACACGTGCGACATCTATGCCGTGGTCTACGAAGTGGACCCCGAGGACTTTGTCGCGCTCAACGGCGACGACGTCCTCACCTCGGAGCGCATCGTCTCGATGGCGCGCATCGACGACCCGGGCGAGCCGGCCGACTGGACTTTCTTCAGCGAACCCTTCCGGGCCATGAACGGCAAGACCTTCGACGAGGAGCGCCTCCGCCGCGACGGCTACGCCATAGCCATTGTCATGACTTCCAGCCGACAGGGCGCCTACTTCGAGGGCGCCGTGGGCAGCACGCTCTACGTAGACGAGCTGCACATCGTCTGGGAAGGCGAAGAATAAAGATTACGGACTCCACCCACCAACCCACAGCGCATATCCCCACATGATAAAGAAATTCCTGACCCTCTGCGCCGCGACGCTCGTCGCCCTGGCCGCCGTTGCCGACAACGTGGCCCAGCCGACCGACCGCGACGACAACCTGCTGCGCGCCGCCCTGAAGGGATGGCACGTCCGCCTGAGCGCGGGCTTCAACATAGGCGGCACGTCGCCCCTGCCCCTGCCGCGCGAAATCCGGAAAATCGACAGCTACAGCCCCACTTTCGCCCTCGCCATTGAGGGCGACGCCCACAAACAGTTCACTGACAGCCGCTGGGGCATCATGGTGGGCGTGCGCCTCGAGACCAAGGGCATGGACACCGACGCTACGGTGAAGAACTACCACATGGAGGCCGTCAACGCCGACGGCTCGGGCCGCATCATGGGCGCCTGGACCGGCCACGTCAAGACAAAGGTGGACAACACCTACCTGACGTTCCCCATCGTCGCCACCTATGCCATCAACGACCGTTGGAGCGTCGCGGCGGGCCCCTACTTCTCCTACATGTTCAACGGCTCGTTCACGGGCGAGGCCTACGACGGCTACATCCGCGACCAGAACCCCACGGGCGAGAAGGCCGAGGTGTCGCGCGCCACGTACGACTTCTCCTCCTCCCTGCGCCACTTCAGCTGGGGCCTCCAGGCCGGCGGCGAGTTCCGCGCCTACAAGCACCTCACCGTCTTCGCCAACCTGCAGTGGGGGCTCAACGGCATCTTCCCCGACGACTTCGAGAGCGTCACCTTCGCCCTCTATCCCATTTACGCTACCGTAGGCTTTGCCTACCTCTTCTAAACCACCTGTCCTACCCCATTAATCAACTATTCATTAATTCATCATTCATTCAAAACTAAACAAATGAAGAAGATTCTACTCTCCATCATGGCGCTCTTCGCCGTGTGTACGGCCACCTTCGCCCAGAACGTGGCCGACGTCGTAGGTACGTACAGTGGTGAACTTTACTTGGGTCTTGGAGCACCTATTGACCCGGACGCCGATCCGCTAATGACGACCGACGTGGTCCTGGAAGCCGGCGAGACGGAAGGCACCGTGAACTTCCTGCTCAACGACTTCGAGTTCAGCGGACTGGCCGTAGGCGACATTGCCCTTAACAACATCGGCATCGTAGCCGACGGCGAGAAATATCGCTTTGCCGAAAACGCTCCGGTCGACATGGCCCTCGCCGACGGCCTTATCCAGGCCCGCGTGAACATTAACTCCGAGACGAGCTACATCGAGGGTGACAACCTCGTGGCTGATGTAGACATTGTCTGGGTGCAGGACGGCGGCCACGAGACGCCCATCTACGTGCGCATCAATACGGTGAAGACGGAAAGCGGCGAGACGCCCGAGCCCGAGCCTACGAGCGGCATCTACCAGTTTGCCGATCCGGGCTTCGAGAACTGGACGACGGTCACCACGCCCTACGACGTGTGGAGCAGCTTCGAGAGCGCCGGCGGCTCGTTAGCCAACATGGCCGGCCTGTCCCCCGCTCCCAAGAAGGTGGAAGGCTTCGAGAGCCAGAACGCCGTACAGATAGAGTCCAAGAACCTGTGGATCGCCAAAGCCAACGGCAACCTGACGACAGGCACCATCATGATGGGCAGCGCCGACCCGGCCAACTCTGCCAACTATAACGCCTCCGACAAGAAGCTCCTCTTCGCCGGCCGCCCGGACAAGGTATCGTGCGACGCCATCTTCACCTCCGGCGGCAGCGAAAACGGCCGCGGCCGCTTCATCCTGCACGGCGACGTGAACTACCGCGACCCGGACGTTGACGCCGACGGCAACTACTACGAGGGCCTGGAGGAGAACCTCATCGGCGAGGCCGCCATCCTCATCCCCGAGACGAACGGCGCATGGCAGCACTTCGAGGCTGAATTCACCTACCGCCAGGACCAGCCCGCCCAGCAGTGGATGCTCGCCTCGTTCACCACGAACCCCGTTCCCGGCGGCTCGGCAGGCGACGTCCTGACCGTGGACAACGTGGTCTTCACCTACTACCACGCCCTGAGCGCGCTGTCGTACGAGGGCGCCGAGCTCAACTTCGACGAAGCCGTGACGGAATACGACCTCACGGCCGTGACCTACGACCCCACTGCCCTCAGCTACACGAAGAAAGGCGCCGGCGCTACGGTCGAAACGGCCTACGACGACGAGACGGGCGTCCTGACCCTCACGGTCAAGGGTAACGACTACGCCGTCAATCCGGAAAGCGTCACCACCTATACGCTCCGCTTCAAGGTCGTAGCCGACGGCATCGACCAGATTTCGGCCGACAGCCAGGTGGAAGGCCCCGTCTACAACCTCCAGGGCGTCAAGGTGAGCGACGGTACGCTCAAGAACCTGCCCCAGGGCCTCTACATCGTAGGCGGCAAGAAGGTATTCGTGAAATAATCCCGGTCCACCGACCGCACTCATCCCGTCCCCGCAGCGCCCGGCGCCGCGGGGACGTTTCTTTTTTCCCGGACCGCGGCTCCGCGGTCCGGTTTTTTATCGCTAATTTTGTGGAGCGGCAGCCCCGGCGCCCTTCGCCGTCGCCGCGGCCCCGCCTTTCATCCACCTATAACACTACCCAACGCTATGTATCGAAACCGCCTCTCCGCGCTGGGCCTCGCGCTCAGCCTGGCGGCCGCCTGTGCCGCCCAACCGATGGCCGTGGACCACGGCCCGTATCTGCAGGAAGTGACCGCCGACGGCGCCACGTTCGTCTTCCACACGTCGCGCCCGGCCTATGCCGAGGTCGAAGTGCGCCCGGCGGGGACCGACTCGGTCCGCACCTTCTGGCAGTCGGCCCACGGTCTGAAGGCCGCCGCCACCGACTTCTTCGCCGTCGAGGCCGCCGCGCTGCGCCCCGCCACGGCCTACGAGTACCGCATCCGGGCCCGCGGAATCCGCCGATTCGAGCCCTACCGCGTGACGTTCGGCGACAGCGCCGTGACCGCCTGGACGCCCTTCCGCACCTTCGACCCGGCGCGCCGCGGCGGCTCTTTCTTCGTCGTGAGCGACATGCACAGCCGCCCCCAACTGCTCGACACGCTGCTCCAACTGCTCGACTACCGCACGTGTACCGACTTCGTCTATGCGGGCGACATGATGAACTACATGGAGCAAGGGGGCGAGGAACCCTTCACCGCTTTCATCGACCAGAGCGTCAAGCGCTTTGCCTCCGAGAAGCCGTTCATCTACGTGCGCGGCAACCACGAGACGCGCGGCAACCTGGCCCGCACGCTGCCCCACTACTTCCCCACCCGCAGCGGCAAGCTCTACGGCGCGCAGCGCCTGGGCGACGTGATGCTCGTCTACCTGGACAGCGGCGAGGACAAGGCCGACACGCACCCCGTCTACGCCGGCCTGACGGACTTCGACGCCTACCGCACGGAGCAGGCCGAGTGGCTCAAGGGCATCGTGGCCGGCGACGACTGGCGCAACGCCCGCTACCGCATCGTCATCTCCCACTTCCCCCTCGTTGAGGACCGGCAGATGGAGGAGGAAGGCACGTGGGCCGGCTGGCTGGACGCCGTCGCGAAGTTCCTGCCCGTGCTGCGCGGCGCCGGGACCGACCTGCTCGTCTCCGGCCACACGCACCACTTCGCCTACCACCCGGCCGGAAGCGCCGGCGCCGACTTCCCCGTCGTCGTGCAGGGCTACTCGTCGGCCGCCCGCCTGGACTGCGCCGACGGCAAGGTGCGCGTCCGCGTCGTCGACAAGGCGGGACGCTCCCTGCTCGACCAGACCTTCCCCACACGCTGAGCGCCCCGGCGCCAGTCCGCGTCACAACGGGGCTAAGGCCCGTCGCCACGCGCCTTAGCCCCGTAAAAACTCCCATAGGGCCCGTTGTAAGCACAAAAAATGGAAAAATGTGCAGGAACATTCCGTTTTTTTCGTTCAAATGCTTGTGTAGTTGCAGAATAATCCCTACTTTTGCCGCCGTAGAACGAAGAAAAACCTGATTAATAATCTAAAAACAGAAAGCTATGTCTGATATCGCAGAAAAAGTAAAGCAGATCATCGTAGACAAACTGAGTGTCGACGAAGCAGAAGTAAAGAACGAAGCCAGCTTCGCAAACGATCTGGGCGCTGACTCCCTGGACACCGTTGAACTGATCATGGAATTCGAGAAAGAGTTCAAGATCACCATCCCCGACGATCAAGCAGAAAAGATTTCTACCGTAGGCGACGCCATCGCTTACATCGAGGCCAACGTCAATAAATAAGAAGCAACTTTACTTACGTTCCCTCATCCCCACAAGTGGGGAGGACACAAACCTCGCTGCGAAAGGGCCGGATTTGTATCCTCCCCACTTTGAGATATAACGGGGGGCGCAGATCAACCTAAAATCCGAAAACAACATGGAACTGAAAAGAGTCGTCGTGACGGGCCTCGGCGCGTTGACCCCACTGGGCAAGACGGTGGAGGAAACGTGGGAGAGCATGAAGAACGGCGTCAGCGGTGCTGGCCCCATCACGCATTTCGACGCGTCGAAGTTCAAGACGCAATTCGCCTGCGAGGTGAAAGATTTCAAAGTGACGGACTACATCGACCGCAAGGAAGCCCGCAAGATGGACCTCTACGAGCAGTACGCCCTCGTAGCCGCCATGGAAGCCGTCAAGGACTGCGGCATGGACCTGGAGAAGGTGGACAAGAACCGCATCGGCGTCATCCTCGGCGTCGGTATCGGCGGCATCCACACCTTTGAGGAAGAAGCCGGCAACTATGCTGTCAACGGTGCAGAGATGGGCCCCAAATACAATCCCTTCTTCATCCCGAAAATGATCGCCGACATCGCCGCCGGCGAGATTTCCATCAAATACGGCTTCCACGGCCCCAACTACACCACCACGGCCGCCTGCGCTTCTTCGACCAACGCCCTGGCCGACGCCTTTAACCTGATTCGCCTGGGCAAGGCCAACGCCATCATCACCGGCGGCGCCGAAGCCGCCATCTGGCCGGCCGGCGTCGGCGGATTCAACGCCATGCACGCCCTCTCTACGCGCAACGACGACCCCATGCACGCCTCGCGCCCCTTCAGCGCCAGCCGCGACGGTTTCGTCATGGGCGAAGGCGCCGGCTGCCTCGTCCTCGAGGAGCTGGAACACGCCCTGGCCCGCGGTGCCAAGATCTACTGCGAAGTGGCCGGCGTCGGCATGTCGGCCGATGCACACCACATCACCGCCAGCCATCCCGAAGGACTCGGCGCACGCCTCGTCATGACCAACGCCCTTGAGGACGCCGGCATGAAGCCCGAGGACATCGACTACATCAACGTTCACGGTACGTCGACCCCCGTAGGCGACATCTCCGAAGTGAAGGCCATCCTCCAGCTCTTCGGCGACCACGCCTACAAGCTCAACATCAGTTCCACCAAGTCCATGACCGGACATCTGCTCGGCGCCGCCGGCGCCGTCGAAGCCATAGCCTGCTGTCTGGCCATCCGCGACGCCATCGTTCCGCCCACTATCAACCACGAGGAAGGCGATAACGACGAAAACATCGACTACCGGCTCAACTTCACCTTCAACAAAGCACAGGAACGCCCCATCCGTGCTGCCCTGAGCAACACCTTTGGTTTCGGCGGCCACAATGCCTGCTGCATCATGAAGAAATTTGAACAGTAACCGACCAATACATACATGACGACGGGAGGGTAATCGACCGCAACGTGTGACCGCTACCGGCGGCCACACGTTGCCGGCGGTTGCCCTCCGCACGTTTTCCGGCAACGTCGCCATACTCCCACTCCCTGCAACTCCCTTTCTATGATTCATAACCTCATCGACAAGGTGAAGCTGGCCTTTCAGAAGGAAAAGCAACTGCCCAACACCTTGTATGAAATCCTGGGATTCTACCCGCACCACCTCGAAATCTACCACATCGCCCTGTCCCACAAGTCGCGCGCCTACCGCGGCAAGACGGGACAAGCCCTCAACAACGAACGCCTCGAGTATCTCGGCGACGCCATCCTGGAAGCCGTCGTCAGCGACATCGTCTTCCACCGCTACCCCAACAAGCCCGAAGGATTTCTAACCAGCACGCGCAGCAAGATCGTACAGCGCTCCACGCTCAACCGCCTGGCCGAGGAGCTGGGCCTCGACCGCCTCATACAGCGCAGCGCCAGCACGCGCTCGCACAACAGCTACATCGGCGGCAATGCCTTCGAGGCCCTCATCGGCGCCGTCTACCTGGACCGCGGCTACGCCCTCTGCAAGTGGTTCATCGAGAAGCGCATCCTCGGCCGCCTCGTCGACATCGACGGACTGGCCCACCAGGAAGTCAACTTCAAGAGCAAGCTCCTCGAATGGACGCAGAAAAACCGCATCCAGTCCGACTACCGCATGGAGGAGTTGAAAAACGGCGACGGCAACAGCCCCGTGTTCAGCAGCGTAGTCCTCATCGAAAACATCACCATCAGCGACGGAAAGGGCTACTCCAAGAAGGAGAGCCAGCAGGTCGCCGCCCGCGCCGCCCTGACCCGCCTGCGCCGCGAACCGCAGCTCATCGACCGCATCTTCCGCTCGAAAGAAAAGCGCACCGCGATGGAAGCCGACGAAATATGCGACGTGCCCAAAATCGAGGAAATCGAGGAAGAAATCAGCCGCATGCGCACCAGCCGCCATGCCAAGTCCGCCCCCGGCCGCCGCGAAGCCGCGCAGCCCACAGGCGCCGCGCCCCGTCAGCCTAAATCCGAGCGCAAGGCCGATAATGCCCAGGCGCAGCAGCCTAAATCCGAGCGTAAAGCTGATAACGCCCAGGCGCAACAGCCTAAGGCCGAGCGCAAAGCGGACAATCCCCAGGCGCAACAGCCTAAGGCCGAACGCAAAGCGGAGAATGCCCAGGCACAGCAGGCTACGGCCGAGCGCAAAGCCGACAATGCCCAGGCACAACAGCCTAAGGCCGAACGAAAGGCGGACAATCCCCAGGCGCAACAGACGGAATCCAAGGCCAATCCCCAACTGCTCCCCAAGAGCGAACCCCGGTTACAGTTACAACACGAGCCGACGCCACGCCCCGAAGCCCTGCCGCGCCCCGAGCAGCAGTTGGCGCTGCCCCGCGCCGAAGCCACCGCCGCCCAACTGGCCCTCCCCGCGGAAGCCCAGTCCGCAGCCGACGTAACGTCGCGCCACGAGCACGGCCCCGCATCCACGGCCCCCGAAGCGGCCAGCGACGCCCCGCAGCCGGAAGCTGAAAGTCAGCCCAACGCCCCGCGCCGGGAGCGCTCGCGCAAAGCCGCCCCCGATGCCGCCAATGACGCCCCGCAGGCGGAAGCCGACGTTCTGCCCAATGCCCAACGCCGCGAACGGCCGCGGAAAGCCGCAGACGAAAAGCAAGCCTCGTCCGGTCGCCGACAGGGCAACCGCCGCCGCACCAACGGCGAGGAAGCCGAAACGGACCGCCAGGCAGCCGCCACTCCGGCAGAATCCAAACGCAAATCCGAACGGCGCGGCGCGCGAAACCGCCAGCGCCGCAACGAAGAGGACGAATGGCGCGAAGAAATGGCCCGCCGCGAGGCCATCATCAGTCAGGCCGAGGAAACGGCCTTCGCCGAGCACGCCGACTGACGCGCCGCGCCGTCCGCCGTTATTTTCCCTTCACTCCGACGGGGTCTGGTCCCTTTTCCCGGGAACCGGACCCCGTTTTTTCGTTCCTCCGTTCCGCCCCTCGTCCGCCGCAATCTCCCCGCCCTTCCCCGTACTGCCGGGCGGCTCAGCCCTCCCGAGCTACGTCCGTTCCAACTGCCCGCCCCTGCACACCGGCGGCAACGGACCGCTATCCATAGCCGCACGGCCGAAACGCCGCCCTCCTTTCGCCCTCCCCGTGCTGTCGGGCGGCTCAGCCCTCCCGAGCTCCAATCGCCCCAACTGCCCGCCCCTGCACGTCGGCGGCAACGGACCGCTATCCATGGCCGACCGACCGAAACGCCGCAATCTCCTCGCCCCTCCTGCGGTCCGGACGCTCCGGCCCTTCGTCGCGGCACGCTCCTCACAGGCAGCCGCTCCGCCGCTCCCTGTTCCTCGCTTTCCGGGAATGTCCAGAAGCCGCAATGGACCAAACCGCGCTATCGTTCCGCCGCGTGCTGTCATTCCCTCGCCTTGCGCAGCCATCCCCCCGCCGCACGCAGCCAGCGCCCCGCCGCGAAACGGCCCTCTTCGCCCAAGCGCGGCACACCCGGGCACAGAAAATCGGACGGCGGCGGATACGGATGCGCGGAAATTGCCTACTTTTACAGCGGCGCAGCACCGGCGGATCATCGCGGCCGCTACGCCGACCGTTTTCCTGCTTACTCCTTCATCCTATGAAAAACTGGAACTTCTGGATTTTCCTCTCTCTCCTCTGCCTCCTGCCCTTGAAAAGCGCGGGCCGGAAGCGCTCCGCGCGCGTGCCGGTACGTGTGGCCTGCGTCGGCAACAGCATCACCTTCGGCGCGGGCATTCCCAACCGCGAGGCCAACGCTTATCCGGCCCAGCTGCAAGCCTACCTGGGCGAGGGCTACGAGGTGCGCAACTTCGGCGTCTCGGCCACAACGGCGTCACCCCGGGGCGACCATCCCTACACGGCGACCGCGGCCTACCGCGCCTCGCTGGACTTCGCGCCGGACATTGTGCTGCTCAAGATGGGTACGAACGACACGAAGCCGCAGAACTGGAAGGGCCGCGAGGCCTTTCTCGCGGACTACGGCCGCCTGGCCGCCGCCTACCGCGACCTGCCGTCTCGCCCCCGCGTCGTGCTGCTCACGCCCGTGCGCTGCTTCCTGGAAGAGGCGGGCACCATCAGCCCGGAACGCATCGAGCGCGACGTCTGCCCGGCGGTGGAGGAGCTGGCCTGGAAGGAGCGATACGACATCGTGCGCCTCACGGACCTCTTCGGCGACCGTTGGGACGCGGCCCTCATGCCGGACCGCCTCCACCCGTCGGCTATCGGTGCGGGACTCATGGCCCATCGCATCGGGCAATACGTCCGTCGCATGGCCGCGGCGGCCCGTCCGCGCCCGTTGCGGACGTTGCGCCAGGCCCGGCCGTTCTGCTTCCACGGTTTCGAGGGCTACGACTTCGAGACGGACGGCGTGGCCTGCAAACTGGTGCGGCCGCGCCACGAGGCACCCGGCCGGCCGTGGGTGTTGCGGGCCCGCTTCTGGGACCACGAGCCGCAGACGGACATCGCCCTGCTGGAGCAGGGGTTCCACGTGGCCTACTGCGACGTGGCGGACGGCTACGGCGCGCCGCGCTACCTGGACCGCTGGGACGCGTTCTACAAGCGGATGCGCCGCGCGGGCCTGTCGCGCCGCGTGGTGCTTGAGGGCATGAGCCGCGGCGGCCTGGCCGTCTACAACTGGGCCGCCCGCCACCCGCGCCGCGTGGCCTGCATCTATGCCGACGCCCCGGTGCTCGACATCGCGAGCTGGCCCCTGGGGCGCGGCGCCTCGGCGGGCTCGGCCCCCGACGTTGCCCGGCTGCTCGCCGCCTACGGCTTTGCGGACGAGGCGGAGGCCCTGGCCTGGCGCGGCAACCCGCTGGACCACGCCGAACGCATCGCGCGGGCCGGCATTGCCTGTCTCCACGTCGTGGGCGACGCGGACAGCGTGGTCCCCGTGGCCGAAAACACCGCGCGCTTCGAGGCGGCCCTGCGCCGCTACGGCGGCGACCTCCGCGTGATACACAAGCCCGGCGTGGGCCACCATCCGCACTCGCTGGCCGACCCTTCGCCCATTGTCCGCTTTATCCTCCGCGCCACGGACCGGCTGCCCGACGACGCGGTGCGTCCCGTTCCGGGCAACGAATACCGCTCCGGGGCGGGCTGGGCCGAGGGGGCGGAGTGGCACGCCGTGGCGGACGATATCACGGCTACCCTGGCGGGGCGGCAGCTCCGGCTCCTGTTGCTCGGCAACTCCATCGCGCAAGGCTGCGGGGGCGGCCGGAAACTCGTCACCTACCGGCCGGGCCAGGCGGCCATGGACAGCGCCTTCGGGGCGGGCACGTGGGAGAGTGCCGGCGTGTCGGGCGACCGCACGCAAAACCTGCTCTGGCGGCTGGAGCAGGGCCACTACGCCGACTGCCGGCCCGAGAACGTCGTCATTGCCATCGGCGTGAACAACCTCCTGTCCGACGGGCAATATCCTGAAGAGGTGGCGGCCGGCATCGTGGCCGTCACAGCAGCGGCCGAGCGCTGCTTTCCCCGGTCGCGCATCGTCGTGCTGGGGCTCCTGCCGGCGGGGACGGAGGGGAGCGACCTGCGCCGCCGCAGCCTGGACGTCCTCGAACGGCTCCGGCGCCACCGCTTCGGGCGCGCTGAGTTCGTCGACCCCGCCCCGTGGTTCCTCGACGCCGCCGGCCGCCTGCGCGAAGGGCTTTACAGCGGCGACGCCATCCACCTGACGCCGGCGGGCTACGCCGTATTGGCCCACCGCCTGTCCGCCGTCCTGGCGCAGCCATAGCCGGGCCAGCGACGTCAGCGGACCGTCCCGCGGCCACCATAGCCGGGCCTGCGATGTCTGCGGACCGTCCCGTGGCAGCCATCGCCGGGCCAGCGGCGTCAGTGGACCACCCCGCGGCAGCCGGCGGCATTCCTCCGCCCCCGCCCTCCGTCGCCGCGGACGGGAGCATCCGGCCCGCTTCGCGGAAATCCGGCGGCCTGCGGGCAGGCCCCGTCCCTGCCACCACGGGAATAGGGCCAGAAATTACGGGGATAGGCCCAGTAAAAACGGGAATAAGGCCCGTCCTTTTCGCCTCAAACGGCGGAAGCATCCCGCCCGGCCGGCGGCGATGAATGACCGGGCGCGCAGATTGTTCCGCACGACGGTGGGACGCGGGATGATTTTCAGACAAACGTACAGCTGGCCGGCGCAGACGAATGACCGGGCGCGCAGATTGTTCCGCACGGCAGCGAGGCGCGGAGTGATTTTCAGAAGAACGTCCAACCGGACGGCGCCGAAGAGCGACAGGCCGGGCAGATTGTTCCGTACGACAGCGGGACACGAGGTGATTTTCAGAAGAACATTCAGCCGGCCGACGGCGACGAATGACCGTCCGCGCAGATTGTTTCGCCCGACAGCGGGGTGCGGGGTGATTTTCAGAAAAACATTCTGCCGTCCGGCGCCGAAGAGCGACAGGGCGGGCAGATTATTCCGCACGGCGGCAGGGCGCGGGATGATTTTCAGACAAACGTACAGCAGGACGGCGAAGAAGAGCGACCGGGCGCGCAGATTGTTCCGCACGGCGGCGGCGCACAGGATGATTTTCAGAAAAACGTACAGCAGGCCGGCGGCGACAAGCGACAAGGCGGGCAGATTGTTCCGCCCGACAGCGAGGCACGGGGTGATTTTCAGAGAAACGCGAAACCGGACGACGGCAAAGGGACGAAGCAAAACAGCGCAGGGCACAACGCGGACAACCGGGCGCCGATAACTTTCTCCCGCCATCGCCCGTGCCCCGCCTTCCTCCACCTCCGCTGCGCGAGGTCAAGCGGCAGCCCGGACGAACGAAAAGAAAAACGGGTCTTTCTTTCGCTCGCCGCCCGCCTTTCTATATCTTTGCTGAACCGAGAGATTTTATTTCTTTATCCACCTCACCAAATCCCTGTTTATGAAAAGAATTTTGACGATTCCGCTGTTACTACTCAGCACTCTCCTCCTCACGTTCCCGCTTTGCGCCTGTGACGACGAAGAACAGTTGACCTTGCCCGACGACAACACCGCCCAGGTCACCTACACCGTCGGCGACCTCAAGGACCTGTTCCAACTGTCCGACGTCACCGTGACCTACCGCGACGCCAGCGGCGCCTTGCAGTCGGAGACGCTCACCGAAAGCGCCTGGACCAAAACCCTGACCGACGTGGCGGTCCCCTTCAGCCCGTTCATGGTGGTCAGCTACCGCACGAAGGAGGGCGTAGTCCTCGACAAAGCGTCGTACAGCTTCTCCCGCAATTTCGCTATCCGCGTGCAGACAGGCGCCAGCGTGTCGAACAACAGCAGTATTTACATAGAAAAGACGCTGGGCCCGACCCTGACGCAGCGAGAGCTGATGCGGCTGGAGCAAAACCCGGACACCCTGTCGTGCCACATCGGACAGCCGCAATAACGGGAAGCTGAACGCAAGTTCGGCCCCGCGCCGCCGGTCGCCGCCGGTCTGTCCCTGCCCACAGGTGGGGAGGGGCCGGCGGCGGCGTTTCGACGCGCGGCGGCCAGACCCGGGAGCCAGGCCCCGGGCACTGGCGGCTGGGCGGTGGCTTCTGGCGGCGGGGCGGCGGCTACGAGCGATGGGGCGGCTACGGGCAGCGCTTTCCGCCCTAACCGGCGGGCGATGCAGGCGGCGGCGAGGGGCGTGCTGCCTGCCGTCCGGGGGAAGCGGGCGTAGGGGATTGCGGAGAACTTTTAGCGGAGGAAATCCGGGAAAGTTTTCCAAAACGGAAAATTTTATAACTCAATGCGATAAAATTATTTTCCAAAAAAGGAGGACGGGGAGAGGTACGCGACGGAATATTTTGCTTACCTTTGCCCTGCGGAACGGTTCCGCCGCGCCTGGGGTGCGGCGGCCAAGAGGGAACGCCGTGCAACTCGGCGACAGTGCCCGCTGCTGTAAGTCCCGTCGTGATTTCCAAATCGTTACGTCCACTGCGCCCCACCGGTGCGGGAAGGGATTTGGGAAGGGACAAGTCAGAAGACCTGCCGTTTGCCGCTACCGTCCGGATACTTCCCGGGAACAGGAAGGTCCGCGGCGACTGAACCGGAATTTTACCCACAGTTTGTGCCACTCGGGCTGTCCGCCCGGACTGCCGCCTGCCCGCTGCGACCCACCGCCGCGGCTGCGCTGCCCCCGGCCGGACGCTCCTTAACTTCCCTACCATGATTCCCGAAACCTACCGCATCCGGAAACGCGACGGTTCGACCGAACCGTTCGCCCTCAGCAAAATCCGTTCGGCCATGGCGCGCGCTTTCGCCTCCGTGGACCGGCCGGCCGACGACGCCACGCTCGACGCCCTCACCGCCCGCCTCGACCTGCACGACGGCATGGGCGTGGAGGAGATACAGGACCAGGTGGAGACGGCCCTCATGGCGGCGGGCCACTTCGCCGCGGCCAAGTCGTTCATGCTCTACCGCTACCGCCACGGCGAGGACCGCGAGACGGCGGCCCGCCTCCGCTTCCTGACGGACTACTGCGCCTCGGCCAACGCCGCCACCGGCTCGAAATACGACGCCAACGCCAACGTGGAGCACAAGAACATCGCGACCCTCATCGGCGAGTTGCCCAAGCCGGGCTTCATCCGCCTGAACCGCCGCCTGCTCTGCGACCGCATCCGGCAGATGTACGGCAAACCGACCGCCGAGCGCTACCTCGACCTCCTGAGGCGCCATTTCCTCTACAAGAACGACGAGACCAGCCTGGCGAACTACTGCGCCTCCATCACGATGTACCCGTGGCTGCTCCACGGGACGCGCTCCATCGGCGGCAACGCGTCGGCACCGACCAACCTGAAGTCGTTCTGCGGCGGCTTCGTCAACATGGTGTTCATGGTCTCGAGCATGCTGTCCGGCGCCTGCGCCACGCCGGAATTCCTCCTCTACATGAACTACTTCCTCGAGCGGGAATACGGCGAGGACTACTACCTGCACCCCGAGGCGCCGGCCGACCTCTCACTGCGCCGCCGCACGGTGGACAAGGTCGTCACGGACTGCTTCGAGCAGATTGTCTACTCCATCAATCAGCCCGCCGGGGCGCGCAACTATCAGTCGGTCTTCTGGAACATTTCCTACTACGACCGCTACTATTTCGAGAGCCTCTTCGGCGAGTTCCGCTTCCCGGACGGCTCGCGGCCCCACTGGGCGGCCTTGAGCTGGCTGCAGAAACGCTTCATGCGGTGGTTCAACGCCGAACGCACGCGCTCCGTGCTGACGTTCCCGGTCGAGACGATGGCCCTCCTGACGCGCGACGGCGACGCCCTCGACGCCGAGTATGCCGACTTCACGGCCGAGATGTACGCCGCCGGCCACTCCTTCTTCACCTACATGAGCGACAATGCCGACTCGCTCTCCTCCTGCTGCCGCCTGCGCAACGAGATCCAGGACAACGGCTTCAGCTACACACTGGGCGCCGGCGGCGTGTCTACGGGGTCGAAGAGCGTGCTGACGATTAACCTGAACCGCTGCGTACAGCAGGCCGAGCGCGAAGGGCGGCCCTATCTGGAGTTCCTGGAGGAAATCGTCGACCTGGCCCACCGCGTGCAGCTGGCCTACGACGCCAACCTGCGCCAGCTCCAGGCCAAGGGCATGCTCCCGCTCTTCGACGCCGGCTACATCAACCTGCGCCGCCAGTACCTGACCATCGGGGTGAACGGACTGGTGGAGGCGGCCGAGAGCCTGGGCCTCACCATCTCGGACAACGAGGCCTACGCCGCCTTTGCCGCCGACGTGCTCGGCCTCATCGAGCGCTACAACCGCCGCTACCGCTCGAAGGACGTACTCTTCAACTGCGAGATGATTCCGGCGGAGAACGTGGGCGTGAAAATGGCCCGCTGGGACCGGGAGGACGGCTACCGCGTGCCGCGCGACTGCTACAACAGCTACTTCTACGTGGTGGAGGACCCGGCGACCGACGTCATCGAAAAGTTCCGACTGCACGGCCGCCGCTACATAGCCCACCTCACCGGCGGATCGGCGCTCCACCTCAACCTGGACGAGCACCTGAGCCGCGCGCAGTACCGCCAGCTGCTGCGCGTAGCGGCCTGCGAAGGCTGCAACTACTTCACGTTCAACATTCCCAACACGCTCTGCAACGCCTGCGGGCACATCGACAAGCGTTACCTCAGGGAGTGTCCCGTCTGTCACTCGAAGGACGTGGACTACCTGACGCGCATCATCGGTTACCTGAAGCGCGTGTCCAACTTCTCCCTGGACCGTCAGAAGGAAGCCGCCCGCCGCCACTACGCCCACGTCCGCACGGGGCAGGACTTCCGGGAAACCGCCGAAAAAGCTACTGCGCCATGCTGAAGTACGTGAACCACGACATCGTGTTCCAGGAGTTCCCCGACGAAGTGACGTTGGCCGTCAACCTCTCGGGCTGCCCCTACCGCTGCCCCGGCTGCCACAGCGCGTGGCTCCAGACGGACGCGGGCGAGGAACTGACGGAGGAACGCCTGCTGGCCCTGGCGGACGGCTACCGCGGCGAGGTGACGTGCGTGGCCCTCATGGGCGGCGACGCCGATCCCATCGCCGTGGCCCGCCTGCTGGCCGCCGTGAAGCGCCACTGCGGCCCGCTCCGCACGGGCTGGTACAGCGGTCGCGAACACCTGCCCGACGGTTTCCCCGCCGCCGCATTCGACTACGTGAAGCTGGGCCCCTATCGCGCCGACCGCGGGCCGCTGCGCTCGCCGGCAACCAACCAGCGCCTCTACCGCGTGGCGCCGGACGGCACTCTCTCCGACATCACCGCCCGCCTGCAACGCCCCGCTGCAGGCTGAACCGCAGCCTGCCGCTCCGTACGCC
>OHQT01000356.1_pt1 | contig 25715 bp, 24 predicted proteins | sample 1578221 | NCBI WGS metagenome assembly OHQT01 (sample SAMEA3879547, study PRJEB24766) | human gut metagenome | biome: human-associated habitat; feature: feces | place: USA | collected 1985/1987
TGTATTGATCATTTTCTTTTAAATAAAGCTTATTTCCTTTTTTATATCTAATATCTTTAAAAGAAGTATAAGAATATACTCTCATTTCTCCATTTAAACCTAGGGGTTTTAATATTTTACAAACTAATAAATATTCTTCCATAAATTAAACATAAAAAAGGAAGGAGATTACTCTCCATCCTTTTGATTTTCGCCTTCAAATGATTCGAATTTAATAAAAACTTTTTTACCTTCAAGTTTACCAGCGATAGAAACGATATCTCTAATTGAATTAGCAATACAACCTTTTTTGCCAATTAAGCGAGCAATATCTTCGCTTGGCGCACAGATTAAGAAAGTTAAATCACTGTTTTTGGTTTCATCATTGATTTCTCTAATAAGAATTGATTCTGGATTAGAAACAAATGAATCAACAATGGTGTGAATTAAGTTTTTATAATCCATTGTTATTTAGCCTCTTTTGTTGATTTTGTTGAAACAACCTTAGCTTTTTTGACTGCGTTTTTAGCTTTTTCTTCTTTAGCTTTAACGATTAAACCTTTAGCGGTTAAAATGCCTTTAATTGTGTCAGAATATTGAGCACCAGCAGTTAACCATTTTAAAGTTAATTCTTCGTTTAAAGTAGCATTAGCAATACCTTTTTTTGGATCATAGGTACCTAAATTTTCAAGGTATCTACCATCTCTTGTATATCTGCTATCAGCAACAACGATTCTATAAAATGGTAAGTGGGTTCTACCTTCTCTAGCTAGTCTAATTTTTACTGCCATAATAAATTTCTCCTTTGCTCGAATATAATAGTGCAAATAGATAAATGGTGTCAAGTAAAATTACTTAACATATAGTGAAAAAATTATCATTGATTTTTATAAGCGATATTGATATTATTTTTGAGCACGTAAAGTGCTTCAAGTGTTCCAATGTAAATAGTCACTTTATAAGAACATTTTATAGAACGAGTTGATAGGAGGAAAGAGAGATGAATACAAACTTAATTAAAGAAGTACAAGCTACTCAATTAAGAACCGACTTCCCTTCATTTAAAGCTGGTGATACTGTCAGAGTTAACGTTAGAATCGTTGAAGGTGGCAAAACAAGAATTCAAGCTTTTGAAGGTGTTGTTATTGAAAGACGTGGACATGGCGTTGGAGAAACATTCATGGTTCGTAAAATGTCTGATAAAATTGGCGTTGAAAGAATCTTTGGTGTCCATTCACCAAACGTTGTTAGCGTTGAAGTATTAAAAATTGGTAGAGTAAGAAGAAGTAAGATTTTCTATCTTCGTGAAAGAAGCGGTAAATCTGCAAGAATTAAAGAAGTTCTTAAAAAATAATTTACTAATTAAAAATATTTATATTGATTATGTGACTAAAGCGGTGGAGTTAAATCCATCGTTTTTTATATAATTAAGTAGTTAAATAAAAAAAGGATTTAAAATGAGCGAAAAAGAAAAGAAGACAACTAACATAAACTGGTTCCCTGGGCATATGAAAAAGGCCTACGTGAAAATTGAAGAGTATTTAAAAATGATTGATTTTGTAATCATTGTTTTAGATGCTCGTGCTCCATTTTCTAGTGCTAATGATTATTTAATAAAAGTTTTTGCCCAAAAACCTAAATTGTATTTACTTAACAAGGAAGATTTAGGCGATTCTAAATCAACTAAATTTTGGCTTAATTATTATAACAAGGAAGAAATTCGCTCTATTGCAATTAACTCTAAAAAAAGTTTAAAAAAAGAATTAGAGAATCAATTAGTTTATTTAACAGAAACAAAAAGACAGAAAAGCTTAAAAAAAGGAATTAAAAATTCTATTTATAAAGGGATGATTGTTGGTATTCCTAATGTTGGTAAATCAACAATTATTAATCAGTTAATTGGGAAGAAGAGGGTTGAAACAGCTAATAAACCAGGCGTAACTCGCTCAGTAAATTGGATCAAAATTTCAAAGGAATATTTTATTATGGATACTCCTGGTATATTAACTCCACGTTTTGAAAATGAAGAAGAATCAATAAAATTAGCTTTATTAGGTTCAATACGTCAAGAAATATTACCTCTTGATTCTTTAATTAAATATGGTGTTGATTTTTTAAAGAAATATTACCCAGAAGAATTATTGAATTATTTAGATGAAAAAGTTGATTTAAAATACTTAGAATCGATTGAATCAACTGATGTTATAAAAGTAATTGCTAATAAATTTATGCCAAGATTAAAAGATGGTGTTTTAAACATAGATCAAGCAAAACTCAAGTTTTTAAATGATTTTCGCAATTCGCAAATTGCTAAAGTCTGCCTTGATAAAGAGGACCAATATGCTTAATTTTGAAGAAAATTATTATACAGAAAAGGTAAATTTTATTGTTGGTGTTGATGAAGCAGGACGAGGACCACTATGTGGTCCAGTTGTAGCTGCTTGCTGTATTCTTCCTCGAGATTATAAAAATGAACATATCAATGATTCAAAAAAACTTAGCGAGAAAAAAGAGAAATAGCTTATAAGGAAATTATTGAAAATGCTTTAGATTATGGAATTGGAATAGTTGATGCTAAGCGAATTGATGAAATTAATATTTATGAAGCGACAAAAGAAGCAATGCACATAGCTATCTCAAAATTAAAGATTCCCTATGATTTAATTTTGACTGATGCAATGAAACTACAAAATGAAAAAGTTGAAGTTATTCCTTTAATAAAAGGTGATGCTAAATGTGAATGTATCGCTGCAGCAAGTATTATCGCTAAGGTAACAAGAGATCATATTTTAGAAGAATATGACAAAAAATATCCTCAATATGGCTTTAATTCTCATAAAGGATATGGCACAAAAAAGCATATTGAAGCGATTAAACTATATGGAATTATTAAAGATTTTCACCGAGAAAGTTATGAACCAATAAAATCTTTAATAAAAAATAAACAAATTTAAAATTCTTTTAATTTTTTCTTCCTAAACTCCTTTATATATGTGAAAGGAGTTTTTTATTTATGGTTGTATCGACTAAAGAAGTTTTAGGAGCCTTATCATTTAAATATGATGGAGATTGGGAAAAAGTCTATAATGCGCTTAAAAACAAAATCTTCTTGAGTGACGAAGAAGTTCAAAATTATAGAAACAAAATATCTACCGATTATATTTTTGTAACCTCTAAAGACTATCCTCGTTCATTTATTAATGAATTACATTGCCCACCAATAGTTATTTATTATAAAGGTGATTTATCTTTATTAACTGAAAGACGAAATTACAATTATATTGGTATTGTTGGTTCGCGTGAGGCCTCAAATTATGGGTGTGAAAGCGTTAGAGAAATAGTAAAAGGTTTACCTAAAGAAAGCGTTATTGTTAGTGGTTTAGCTAGGGGGATTGACCGCGAAGCCCATGAAGCGGCTCTTGATAACGGATTAAAAACGATTGCAGTTTTAGGTAGTGGAATCGACTACATTTTTCCAAAAGAAAATGCCTGGCTTTATAAAAGGATAATAGATGAAGGAGGGCTGATTTTAAGCGAATATCCCTGTTCCACTCAGCCAAAGCCTGATCAATTTGTCTTTAGGAATAGAATAGTTGCTTCAATATCTGATTTTTTACTAATTGGTGAAGCTTATGAAAGAAGCGGTAGTTCAACTACTGTTAATTATGCTCTACAGGCTGGTAAAAACGTCGGTTGTATTCCTTATCCTAGAGGGAAAAATAGTTTATGTAATCGTTTGATTAAAGATGGAGCTGTTTTAATTGAAAGTACAAATGATTTACTTAATGAAATTAGGAGGTAAAAAGATTTGATTGTTTATCAAGTAAATAAAAAGGATTTAGAAGAAAGTGATTTTGAAAACGTTAGAAAGATAAAATATTCTGGTGATAATTTAATCATCGTACAAATTCCACCTCGAGAGAATCCTGGCCAAGAGAGAAAGAAAATTGTAATACATTCTCCGGCTAGTGATTATAACTGGGAACTGTTTAGAAAGGTTTATTTTAAAAATTCAACAATTTCTAATATATAAGATATATTAGAGGAAAATGAGTGAAATATTTGCTTTGACAAAAATATAAAGTGAATTTATATTTAACAAGCGGAGAAAATGTAAATGAAGCTTGTTATTGTCGAATCACCTACAAAAAGTAAAACTATTGGCCATTATTTAGGATCAGATTATGTTGTTGAAGCTAGCGTTGGCCATATTCGCGATTTAGCTATTTCTGGTAAGGGTGGTTTTGGCGTCGATGTTGAACACGATTTTAAACCTACTTACGTAATTGACGACGACAAAAAAGATATTGTTAAGAAATTACAAGATTTAAAGAAGAAAAGTGACGAAGTTATTCTTGCAACCGACCCTGACCGTGAAGGAGAAGCTATCGCTTGGCATTTAGCTACAGTTTTGAAATTACCTATAGAATCTACTAAAAGATTAGAATTTCATGAAATTACTCGTGAGAGTATTAAAAATGCAATTGAAGCTCCACGAGTAATTGATTTAAATTTGGTTCATTCTCAAGAAACTAGACGTATTATAGACCGTATAATTGGTTTTAAACTTTCAGCTCTTTTAAAATCAAAAATTCGTAGCCAAAGCGCAGGACGTGTTCAAAGCGTTACTTTAAAAATGATTGTTGAACACGAAAAAGAAATTAATGAGTTTAAAAGTGAAGAATATTGGACCCTTGAAAGTTCAATTTTACATGAAAACAAAAAATATAAATTGAATTTAACTAAAATCAATAACGAAGAACCAAAAATGCCTAATAAGGAAAAGGCAGATGAGGTTTTAAGTTACACCAAAGAAAATGTAGTAGTTTCTTCAATTAGTGAAAGTCAAAGAAGTATAAGTTCTAAAGAACCTTATAGAACTTCAACCTTGCAACAAGATGCTTTTACTTGTTATGGTTTTAAAACTAAAGAAACAACTTTCTTAGCTCAACAACTTTATGAAGGTATTGAAATTGATGGCAATCTTGTTGGTTTAATTACTTATATTAGAACCGATAGCACTAAGCTTAGTGATATTTTTGTTGCACAAGCAAAAGATTTTATTATTAGCAAATATGGAGAAAAATATTACAAAGGACAAAAAGGTGTTAAAGATGTAAGAGGGGCACAAGATGCTCATGAGGCCATTCGTCCAACAAATCTTGAACTAACTCCTGCAAAAGTTAAACCATTTGTTAAAGATCATGTTTATAAACTTTATAAAATGATTTATGAAAGAACTTTAGCTTCTTTAATGACTAATAAAGTTTTACAAACAACAACAATTACTTTTAAAAACTCACATTTAGAGTTTGAACTTAAAGGTAATCGTGTTATTTTTGATGGCTATAATATTATTAAATTCGATGATAATGAGACAAGCGTCTTGCCTAAGTTTAATGAAGGTACTAGCTATGAATTACTAGATGTGAAGACTGAACAAAACTTCACAAAACCTCCAGCAAGATATACTGAAGCCAAAATTGTTAAATTAATGGAAGAAAAGGGAATAGGACGTCCTTCAACTTATTCAGCAACCATTCAAACTTTACTTGCTAGAAAATATGTAACAAGTGAAAAAGGATTCCTGGTTCCTACTGAACAAGGCATTCTTACAAGCAATGTTTTGAATAAGTATTTCAAAGATTTAATGAATACAGAATACACTGCTGAAATGGAAACAAGTCTTGATAAGATATCAATTGGCGAAGCAAGTGAATTAGAAGTTATTAAAGATTTTTACTATCCATTTATTGAACATTTTGATGAAGTTAAAGAAGTGATGTATAAAGAGCCTCTAAAGCCAACTGGTGAAAAATGTCCTTTATGTGGAGGAGACCTAGTTTATAAAACTGGTAAACATGGTGAATTCATTGGCTGTTCTAATTACCCAAGTTGTAAATATGTTAAAAAAGAAGAAAAAGAACAACCAAAAGAAACTGGTAGGCTTTGTCCAAATTGTGGAGCTCCTTTACTTATACGTAAAAACAAAAGAGGCCAAGAATTCATTGGCTGTTCTAACTATCCTAGCTGCCGTTATGTAGAATCTATGAATCAACCTGAAGAGCCAAGTGAAGAAAAATTTTGTCCTGAATGTGGCGCTAAAATGGTTGTAAAATATTCTCGTAGAGGAAGATTCTGGGGTTGTTCAAACTATCCAAATTGTAATCATATGGAGCCATATAGAAAGAAAAATGTCAGTAAAAATTAAAATAATTGGAGCTGGATTAGCTGGTGTTGAAGCTGCAAATTACCTTGCAAATTGTGGTTATTTTGTTGATTTGTACGAAAAAAGACCAATAGTTTCTTCGCCTGCTCATCACACAAATCTTTTTGGCGAACTTGTTTGCTCAAATTCTTTAAAAAGCAAAAAAGAAGATAATGCTTGTGGGATATTAAAGGAAGAAATTGATAGTTTAGGCTCTTTAATGATGGAAGCAAGTAGAGCAAGCGAAGTTCCCGGCGGAGATTCTTTAGCTGTTGATAGAACGATCTTTGCTAATTACATTACTGATAAGATTAAAAATAATAAAAACATCAAAATTCATTATGAAAATATTGAATCGATTGATGTTAATGATGGTTATACATTAATTTGTACAGGACCTTTAACTGATAAAACTTTATTAGATGAGATTAATCGAATTTCTGGAGAAAATTCATCGGGTTTTTTTGATGCAAGTGCCCCAATTATTTATAAAAACTCAATTAATTTTGAAAAAGTTTTTATCAAAGGGCGATACGACCAAAAAGAAGAAGGTTATATAAATTGTCCAATGAATAAAGATGAGTATATGAAGTTTTATCATGAGCTAATTAATGCCAAGAAGGCTCCTCTTCATGATTTTGATACTCAGTATTTTGAAGGCTGTCTTCCTGTAGAAATTATTGCTTCAAGAGGAATCGACACATTAAGATTTGGACCTTTAAAGCCAAAAGGCTTAGAACATAATGGTCAGGAATTTTATGCAGTTGTTCAACTTAGACAAGATGACTTAATTGGTGATTTTTATAATATGGTTGGTTTTCAAACTAACTTGACCTATCCTGAACAAAAACGTGTGTTTTCTTTAATACCAGGACTTGAAAATGCCAAATTTGCTCGATATGGATTGATGCATCGAAATTCATATGTTTTTGCTCCTAAAGTTTTAAATAGTGATTTAAGTATGAAAAAAGCCAAAAATGTTTTTATTTGTGGGCAATTAAGCGGAGTTGAAGGATATGTAGAGAGTGCTTCAACCGGTTTACTTGCGGCCTATTATTTACGTCAAAGAATAGAAAAGAAAGAATTGAAAGAATTATCTTTTTATTCAATTTTAGGTGCTTTAACTCGCTATATTACGCATACTGGAGCAAACAATTTTCAACCAATGAATGCTAATTTTGGTATTGTTTATAAAGCCAATAAAGATCCTAAGCCTCTAGTTAGAGAGCGAGCTTTAAAGGCGATTGATGATTTTAAAAGGTATACCAATGGCAATTGATTACGTTCAGGAGTTTTATAATTATTTACGCTTTGAACTAAACCTATCAATTAATACGGTTAAATCATATATTTTTGATGTAAATTTATTCATGACTTTTATCGGCAAAGAAGGTGTAGATATTACCGAAGTTGATAAAAATGTTATTCGAAACTTTATGAGCGAAAGACTTGAACACACGACTTATCGTGGAAATTTAGAAAGTGAAAGAAGTTTAAGTCGAAGAGTTTGTGCTTTAAGAAAATATTTTAAATTTTTGTATACAAAAGAATACCTTAAATCTAATCCATTTATTGGAATATCTTCGCCAAAAAAGAGAGTCAAAAATCCTGATGTTTTATATGCGTCTCAAATCCAAAAGTTATTAGAACTTAATCGACAAAGAAATGATAAGCTCGCATCAAGAGATCAAGCCTTGCTTGAGTTAATGTATTGTAGTGGATTACGTTGTTCTGAAGTTGTTTCTTTAAATATTACTCAAATTGATTTTCCGCACCGAACAATTTTAGTTAAAGGTAAGGGAAATAAAGAAAGAGTTGTCCCTTTTTCAGAAAGCGCTAAAGCATGTCTTTTAGATTATGGCAGAAATTTAAGGAAAGAATTAGAAAAGCAAGCTGGTAAAAGATCTCAATATTTCTTTTTAAATTCTAAGGGCGACAAATTAACAACTCGCGGTCTTGAATATATCATGCATTCAATTATCAACAAAACTGGCTTGAGTCTAGGATTTAATTTACATCCTCATGCTTTAAGACACTCATTTGCTACAAGTTTATTAGAAAACGGAGCTGATTTACGTATAATACAAGAATTGCTTGGCCATTCTTCAATAAACACAACGCAAATTTATACTCATGTTTCTAAAGAAAATTTAAAAAATCAATACGAAGAATTCTTCCCAAAGAAAGGTAGTAAAAATACTAAAAAAAGCGATAATAATGGCATTTAATGCTTGTTTATTGCTCAATTTTTGATCAAATTTTCACTCTTAAGTCGCTATTGAATGAGAGTATGATTTAGTGTAAAATAAATAGACTTTTGCGAGCGCAAAAGAATACACACATTATGGATTCCTCTTCCGAGTCTGAATTATTCAGGGAAAAGGTTCGAAATAATGGAGGTTTTAACAAATTGGAGGTCGCCAAAATGGCAGAAGAAAAAACAGTCGCTAACCTCAGCGAAGAAAAAGTAGAGGAAGTAAAAGCTGAAACAAACATTATGGACACTATTGTTCATGATGAAAATGCTGAAGTCGTTACATTAAGAAAATTATTAGAAGCTGGTGTTCATTATGGCCATCAAACAAAAAGATGGAATCCAAAAATGAAACCATACATCTATTGTGGAAGAAACGGTATTTACATTATCGACTTAAACAAATCTAAAGATGCTTTAACTAACGCTTACAAGAAACTTGAAAGCATTGTTTTAGAAGGCGGAAAAGTTCTTATTGTTGGTACAAAAGATAATGTCAAAGAAATCGTTAAGAGCGAAACTGAAAGAAGCGGTTCTTTCTACATTACAAATAGATGGTTAGGCGGTATTTTAACTAACTTTAAGACAATTCAAACAAGAATTAGAAGATTAAAAGACTTAGAAAGTGCTCAAGAAGATGGTTCATGGGAAAAACTTCCTAAGAAAGAAGTTATCGCTTTAAATAAAGAAAAAGAAAAACTTGCTAAAAACCTTGAAGGTATCAAGGAAATGAGAAAAATTCCTAATGCCTTAATCGTTGTTGATCCAACTGTTGAATACAATGCAGTTAGAGAAGCTAACAAGTTAAATATTCCTGTTTTTGCAATTTGTGATACAAATTGTAATCCAGATGGAATTGATTATGTTATTCCAGGCAATGATGATGCAACAAAATCAGTTCAACTTATTATTGGCATTTTAAACGATGCTATTGTTGAAGCTAAAGGTGGTATTGCTGAAGTCGCTTATACAAAAGACGAAGGTGAAGCTTTAACCATGAAAGATGCTATCAGACAAGCTGATAGAGAAAATGCATTAAGACTTGCTGCTAGAAGAGAAATGCAAAGAGAAAAGCTTGAAAAAGAAAGACAAAGAAGAGAAAGCTTCCTTGCTAAACAACAAGCTGCTCAACAACAACAAAGCGTTGAAAACAAAAAAGTCGAAAAAACTGAAAAAGTAGCCGAAAACAAAGCTGCTTAATTGGAGGTAAATATGGCAGTTAATGTTGAATTAATTAAAATTTTACGTGATAGAACAGGCGCAGGCATTATGGATTGTAAAAATGCTCTTGCTGCTTGTGAAAACGATGTCGATAAAGCTTGCGATTGGTTAAGAGAAAAAGGTATTGCTAAACAAGCTAAAAAGGCTGATAGAATTGCAGCTGAAGGCTTGGTTTTAGTTCATACTTGCGAAAAATGTGGCAAAGCTTCAATCGTTGAAGTTAACTGTGAAACAGACTTCGTCTCTAAAGCTGATCCATTTAGAGATTTAGTTAATGCATGTGCTGAAACAGTTTTAAAAGAAAACTGTAAGACAGTTGAAGAAGCTGTTGAAAAAACCGCTCCTTTATTCACAGATGCAACTGTTAAACTTGGTGAAAAATTAAGTTTCAGAAGATTTGAAATCGTTGAACCAAGCGCTGATGAAAAAGTTTATTCTTATATTCACATGGGTGGTAAAATTGGCGTTTTAGTTGTTTTAGCTAAAGATGATGCTGAACTTGGTAAAGGTCTTGCTATGCATATTGCAGCAAACAATCCAAAGTTTGTTCACTTCGCTGATATTCCAGCTGCTCAAATTGAAAATGAAAAGAATATTCAAATTGAAGCTTGTAAAAACGATCCAAAACTTGCTGGCAAACCAGAAGTTGCTTTAAAGAAAATTGTTGAAGGCAAAGTCAATAAATTCTTCTCTGAATCTGTTTTAGATGAACAATCTTATTTACTTGATCCAGAAAAGACTGTTGCTCAAGCTTTAAAAGAAAAAGGAAATTCTGTTGTTAAATTCATTCGTTACCAAGTTGGTGAAGGAATTGAAAAGAGACAAGAAAATTTTGCTGAAGAAGTTGCAAAACAAGCAAACTAATTTCAATTGTTAATTTTAGGTCCGTCTCTAAAGGCGGACCTTTTTAAAAAAAGCAAAATGATGCCATTTTAATGAATTTTGCACTCTTAATAGATACTTTTTGATATAATTTTGTTATGAGTAATTTTAAGTACAAAAGAGTAATCCTCAAAATTAGTGGGGAAGCTTTAGAAGATACAACTTCTAGACTAATATTAGACGCCAAAAAGCTTAATGCTATTGGCTCCTTAATTAAGACAATGGTTGACAATAAAATTAAGGTTGGAGTTGTTTGCGGAGCCGGAAATATTTTTAGAGGAAGAATTGCTGAAGAAGCAGGAATCAATCCAATAGATGGTGATTACATGGGAATGACCGGGACCATTATTAATTTAAAGGCAATTTCTAGTATTTTAAATAAACTAGGTGTTAAGAATGTTTTAATGAGTTCCCTTGCTTTAGAGGATGTCGCTCCAAAATATGATTTGAATAAAGCTAGAGAAGCTTATGAGAATAATGAAGTTGTCTTGTTTGCTGGTGGTTTAGGTAGACCACAAATTACAACTGATACAACCGTTGCTAAAAGAGCTTTAGAAGTTGGAGCAGATGTTATTCTAGCCGGTAAAAATGGAGTAGATGGAGTATATACTGCTGATCCAAATAAAGACAAGAATGCAAAATTTATTAAAGAAATTTCTTATCGTGACGTTATTAAATCGAATTTAAAAGTCATGGATAAAGAAGCAATTGAGTTACTTCAAGATAGCGATATAGCTACAAGAGTATTTTCAATGGAGAACATGGATAATTTTATCAAGGTAATTAAAGGTGATGACCTTGGTACAACTATAAAGAAGGAGTAAATTTATGGATATTTTAGATGAATTACAAGAAAAGATGGAAAAATCCGTCGAATCTTTAAAAGCTAATCTTAATACTTTAAGAACTGGTAGAGCAAATGCTGCTTTATTAGATAATCTTTATTGTGATTATTATGGCGAAAAGATGTTAGTTAATCAAATTGCCGCAGTTAAAGTTCCTGAACCAAGACAACTTTTAATTATGCCTTATGATGCTGGCGATATTAAAAGTATTGTTGCCGCAATTAACGCTAGTGAAATTGGAATTAATCCAATTGTTGATGGAAAACAAATTAGATTAATTATTCCTGCATTAACTGAAGATAGAAGAAAAGAGCTTGGTAAAAAAGCTAAAGGATATGGCGAAGAATGCAAGGTTGCAATTCGTAATATTCGTCGTGATGCAATGGATAAAATCAAAAAAGATGAATCCTATACTGAAGACACTCTTAAAAAAGAAGAAGAATCAATTCAAAAATTAACTGATCAATTTATTAAAAAAGTTGATGAAATTGTAAAAGAAAAAGACAGCGAAATTATGTCTATTTAAGCAAAATGGCAGATATAGAAAAAGATAATAGCGAAACTAAAACAAGTCGTGACTCAAGTAGTGCTGATCCTGTTAATTCAAATTTAACTAGTAAAAAACAGCATTACATGAATAATTTAAATTTAGATACTAAAAATTCGATGAAGAATAGAATTTTAGTATCTATCTTTTTAGTACTTATTTGTGTGCCTTGCATAGTTCTTGGTAATTATGTTTTTGCTGTTTTAATTTTGCTAGCTAGCTCAATTGCTTGTCATGAGATTATAAAAGCTCCTCAGTCGATTGAACATAAGTTCTCAAATTTAATATACATCTTCTCTTATTTGATGATGTTTATATTAATTTATTGGGTTATTGTGAAAAATAACCTCGTAGAACTTGGACAAAATCCTGAAAATTTTGTTTTTGATTTGTCATCACAATTTAATGGGCCACGTATTTCACTAACTTCCTTTTTTATTTGCATGGCCTTTTTCTTTTTAAATGTAATTATTGATAAAAACTTTTCAATACATGATGCCTTCTATTTTGTAACAATGTTATTTATTGTTTCGGTTGGTTTTCAATCAATATTATATTTAAGATATTGTCCATTTACATATTCTTATGAGTTGAGTGGTGGCTTATCTTGGACATATTATAGTGCTCCTGCTGAATTTAGATATGGACAATCAATTCTTCTTATTATGTATATGTTAATTGGAACATGTATGAATGATGTTGGAGCTTATTTTATTGGTGTATTATTTGGAAAACACAAAATGAGTCCTCGAATTTCACCAAAGAAAACTTACGAAGGATTATTTGGAGGCATTATTATTTCTTTTGTTTGTAGTGGCCTATTTGCTTTAATCCTAGACCTATGCAATGTACCAATTTTAGCTGGGATTCTCGATATTAGCCATTTTTACAATATTATTATTCTTAGCTTATTAATTCCACTTTGTGCCGTATTTGGTGATTTAATTTTTTCAGCAATCAAAAGATATTACAAAATCAAAGATTTTGGAACTGCTTTAAAGAGTCATGGTGGAATTTTAGATCGTTTAGATTCAATCCTTATCGTTTCAATAATGATGTCTTTATTCATTGAAGTTATGTCTAAGGATTGGAATTTTATGTCTACTGGAATCTATTAATTTCATGAAAAATATTTTACTTCTTGGCGGAAGTGGTTCTATTGGAACCCAAACAATTGATGTCATTGATAAATATAATACTCGATTTAATTTGACTGGTATTTCAGTTGGAAATAGAACTGAAATTCTTGAAGAATTAATCAAAAAGTATGCAAATCTCAATTATTTTTGCTTAAAAAACCAAAAAGATTACTTGTATTTTAAAAATAAATATTCAGATAAACACTTTTATTATGGCGATGAAGGCCTTCTTAAAATAATTAATGAGTGTCCTTGTGATATGGTTGTTAATGCTCTTATTGGCTTTGTTGGATTTTTGCCAACCATTGAATGTTTAAAGTTAAACAAAATTCTTTGTTTGTCTAACAAAGAAAGTTTGGTTGTCGGAGGAGAAATTGTTAATAAATATTTAAAAGAAGGAAAAGGGAAACTTTATCCAATCGATTCTGAACATGTCGCAATTGCTAAATGTTTATATGGTAAAAGCTCTGAAGACATCGATAAGATTCTCATTACAGCAAGTGGAGGACCTTTTTTCTTTTATGAAAAAGATCAATTTAAAAATATTACTCCAGAACTTGCTTTAAATCATCCAACCTGGAAAATGGGTAAAAAGATTACAATTGATAGTTCAACGATGATGAATAAGTGTTTTGAAATTATCGAAGCCCATTATCTATTTGATGTTCCAGGAGATAAAATCGAGCCTATCGTTGATAGAAAAAGTCACGTTCATTCTATGGTAAAATTTAAAAATGGCGATATTTATCTACAAGTTGGCCCAAGTGATATGCGTATTCCAATTTATTACGCATTAAATGAAGGAATATGCGATAATGGCGCAATTTTTGAAGATGTAGAAATTAATACATTTGATAAATATAAATTCTTTGAAATGGATTATGAGAAGTTTCCTCTTATCAAATATGCATGGGAATGTTTAAAAATTGGTGGTAATTATGGCGCTGTGTTAAATGCAGCAAATGAAGTGCTTGTTAATGCTTTCTTAAATAATGAAATTAACTATATCACTATACAAACAATTCTTGATAAAATTATGAAAGCGTACTCTTTTATGGAGGCGCCATCTGTTGAAGATTTAGTCAAAACTGATTTAGAAGTTAGAAAATTAACAAAGGAATATATAACCAAAGATGCAATTTAATATTTTACTTTCATTCAATTGGAATACAGTTTTATCTTTATTGCTATTTTTTATAGCATTAGGAGTTTTAGTCACGATTCATGAATTCGGACATTTTTTAGCTGCTAAATCTTTTAAAGTTTATTGTACTGATTTTTCTATTGGCTTTGGACCTAAGATTGTAAAAATTAAAAGAGAAAAACAGGAAACAACTTTTTCAGTTGGAATTCTTCCACTTGGTGGTTATGTTTCAATGCTAGGAGAAGATGATGAAGAAAGCGTTCCTGAAGGAATAGTTGTCCCAAAAGAAAGAACTTTAATCGGAGTTGCTCGATATAAGAGAATCATTATTATGTCTGCTGGCATTATAATGAACTTTGTTTTAGCTTATATTATTTTCTTTATTAGTGCTTCTTGTTTTCCACAAGTCATGGCTAATTCATGGTATTCAGTTGGTGATAATCCTGGAATTGTTTCTTTAACTACTGAAGCAACATTTAATAACAATGATCAACTTGTACCTGCTGATTTTTATTATCGTGATGGGAAGTTTTATGAAAGAGGTGATTCAAGCTTAGTGAATCCTTCTGAATCAGAAGCTCTTCATGTTTTAAATAAGGGTGACTTTACCATTGAAGGAGATGAAAGTGGTAAAAAATATATTGCTGCTTTATCTTATTCTTTAGCAGGAGGAGTCAATAATACAGATATTTCAAAAAATATTTTCCTTTATGAAAGTTCTGGAACTTCTATTGTTGAAGGTAGTGCATATTTTGCACCTTCTTTTAATGAAAATGGCGAGCCTATTCGTTATACTCATTCTAATGAAACAAATGGAAATAAATTTATAATCGAAGCCTATTTTGCTGATGCTCTTGATTCAACTTTAGAAATTACTAATCCTAATCAAAGCATCGAATATGCTAGAGATAATGATGCAAATAAAACCTTACTTTTATATCCTTGTCAAATTACTTTAGAAAGTGATGGAGCTGCATTTAAGCCACTTAATGTAAGTTTTTATAAATATGATTATTGGTATGGCTGGCAATCTTTTGCTGTAGCTGGAGAAGATTGGGCTCAATCAACAACTTTAATTGCTCAAGCTTTAGGTAATTTATTTGTTGGTCAAGGTTGGGATCAACTTGGTGGACCTTTAGCTATTTTTTCTCAAACAACTGATATTTTACAAAACAATCCTTTTTATACTTATTTAAATACATGGGGAACAATTAGCGTTAACTTAGCTTTATTTAATTTACTTCCATTCCCTGGACTTGATGGATGGCAAATCCTTGTTGAAATTGTTGAAGGATCTGTTAATGGAATTAAAAGAGCAAAATATAATGGCGAAAAGAAAATTAAAGAAATTAAAACTAATGATAAACCACTTGATACAAATACCATTGAAACTCAACCAAAACTTCAAGAAGAAGTCGTAACTACTAATAAAGATGTAAGTTTAACTATTGGTAAGGAACAAAAAGAAAATAAAGGCTTTGTCGAGTGGCAAATTCCTGCCAAAGTTAAAAGCATTATGTCTTTAATAGGCTTGGGATTATTAATGCTTCTGATGATTTTTGTTTTAATTAAAGATATTTTCATGGTGTTTTAAAAATGCAAGAAAGAACTATAAGATTTTTACATTCAATTGGAATTGATGATATAGATGATTATGATTTAGATTTTGAAGCCATTACCAAAAGTAAATATTATAATAATCATTTTGTTTTTTCGGTTAAAAAGAAAACTCCATGGGACTACAAAAAGCTTGATCAATTTTTAAATGGTTTAAGAAATATTACTTCTTATAATTATGAATTTAATTTTGTTTATGATGTTAAGCCAGATGCTAACAATATTTTTTCTTTAATTAAAGAATGGTATTTTAATCATGAATATAAAGAAATATTACCAGAAGATTTTAGTAAAGCTTCTTTAGATGGAAACGAAATAACTTTATATGCAAATAATGTTTATAATGATTTATCTTTAAAATTAATTCCTGATATTGAGTCATTTTTATCTTTTATTTCTTACCCAAATAAAATTAAGATTGAAATGAATAGAGAAGTTGAAGATAAAATGCCTTGGGAAGATGATACAAGTGAAAATAAAGAAGAAAAGGTCGTTTACACTAAGGAATTAATTGAAGCTGAAAATAATCAAATAAATCAAGATGCAGAAGAAGAAACCGCCAAGATAATTGCTAAAAACTATCAAGACATGCTTTATGAACGTTCTCAAAAAGATATGTTTAAGCGTGGGGGATATGTTTTTGTTCCAATTGATCAAATTGATTCTAATAGTGAAGCGGTCGATTTTAATGGTTATGTTTTTGAAAAGAAAGACCCTCGTGTTTCGAAAAAAGGAAATACTATTTTAAGTATTGGTGTTGCTGATAAAAATAGTAGCAATGGTGCAATTTATGTTACTTTAATTTCTAATCCAAGAAGTATGCCTGTTGAAAGCTTTTCTTCGATTAAAGTTGGGATGAACATTAGAATTAAAGGCAAAGTCGGACTTGATCGTTTTGGTAAAAATCTATATGTTTTAGCTCACTATTTTTACCCTCTCCCTGATGACCCTTTAAGAGATGATAACGCAGTTGAAAAAAGAGTAGAACTCCATTTACATTCAAAAATGAGTGATATGGATGGAGTTACAAGTATTAGTGATTATTGTAAACTCGCTAAACACATGGGTCATAAAGCCATCGCTTTAACTGACCATGGAGTTGTTCAAGCTTACCCTGAAGCTCAAAAAGCAGCCAAAGATTTTGGAATTAAAATGCTTTATGGTTGTGAACTGTATTTAACTGATGATTATTTTAAAGGGGCTATTAATTCAGGGAATATTAATTTAAACGATGCAACCTATGTTTGTTTTGACCTTGAGTCAACTGGTTTAAGTATAAAATATGATAAAATAACCGAGTTTGGTGCGGTTAAAATTAGAAATGGGCTTGTTGTAGATAGGCTTGATATTTTAATTAATCCTGAAATGGATATTCCTGAAGAAATTCAAAAATTAACTAATATCACTAACGATATGGTTAAGGACAAGAAAACAATAAAAGAAGTCTTACCAGAGATTTTAGAATTTTTTGGTGATTCTGTAATTATTGCTCATAACTTTGAATTTGACTATAACATGATCAAAGAAGCGATGAAGGTTAATGGATTTGGTGAATTTAAACAACCAGCTATTGATACTTTAGCTTTGTCTAGATTTGTTTATCCAGATAAACAAGCTCATAGACTTGGTGCATTAGCTAAAAGATTAGAAGTAGATTATGATTCAGAAAGCGCCCATAGAGCTGATTACGACGCTGAAGTTTTGGCCAATTGTTGGCTTGCTTTAAGAAATATTTTGGCTAAAGATTTTAATAAAGTAATGCTTAAAGACCTTGAACAATTACCAATTCCACAAATCACTTTAAAACATTATCGTGGTGGCTATCATGCTACAGTGCTTGTTAAAAATAGAGAAGGTTTAAAAGATTTATACAAAATTGTTTCTTTTGCCCACACTGAACATATGGGGGCACATCCATTTGTTCCTAGAAGCTTACTTGAAAAACATCGTAAAAACCTACTTGTTGGTAGTGCTTGTTTTAATGGAGAAGTATTCTATAAGGCAGCATATCGAAATGAAGAACAGCTTAGTGAAGCGGTTAAATTTTATGATTATATTGAACTTCAACCTTTAGAAAATTACAGTTTTTTAATTAACACTCATCAAATTAAAAATGAAGAAGTTTTAAAAACATATATTAAAGATATTATTAAAGCTAGTGACGAGAATCAGAAAATGATTGTTGCAACTGGGGATGTTCATTATTTAAATCCAGATGATAAAATCGTTAGAGATGTTTATATTCAAAATGAAGCGGTTGGAGGAATTCAACATCCTTTGATGACAAGAGAAAGACTCGACGATCAAAAACATGGAATTTTCTTTGAAAATCCAGATCAACATTATAGAAGCACAGAAGAGATGCTTGACTGCTTCAAATGGCTTGGTGAAAGTAAGGCTTATGAATATGTAATAGTAAATACTAATAAAATAGCTGACTTTTGCGAGGTTATTGAGCCAATTCCTGATAAATTATTTACTCCAACAATTGATAATTGTGAAAATTTACTTCGTGAATTATGTTATAAAACTGCTCATGAACTCTATGGAAATATTGAAGATAGTAATGATGAAGCAAAAGTATTTATTAAAAATAGATTAGATACAGAGCTTAAAGGTATCATTGATAATGGTTATTCTGTTATTTACTATATTGCTCATAAACTTGTTCAAAAGTCTAATGATGATGGCTATTTAGTTGGTAGTAGAGGTTCAGTTGGCAGTAGTTTTGCCGCAACAATGGCAAAAATTACTGAAGTTAACGCTTTGCCTCCTCATTATAGATGTCCACATTGTAAAAAAGTAATTTTCTATAAAGGGAATGATATTAAATCAGGTTATGACCTTCCTGAAATGATTTGTCCAGATTGTGGGACAAAAATGGTAAGTGATGGACAAAATATTCCTTTCCAAACATTCTTAGGCTTCCAAGCTGAAAAGGTCCCAGATATTGATTTAAACTTCCCAACCGATTATCAAGCAACGGCTCACCAGTATACCAAAGTTTTACTTGGCGAAGACAAGGTTTTTAGAGCTGGTACAATTTCAACTGTTCAATTTAAAACAGCTTATGGTTATGTTAGAAAATATTATGAAAATTTAAATATTAATCCTAATAATGTCAAAGGTTCAGTAACTGCCGCTTTGGCCCATCGCTGTGAAAGTGTAAAAAGAACTACTGGTCAACATCCTGGTGGAATTGTTGTTATTCCTCGTGATTATGAAGTATATGATTTTACTCCTGTTCAATATCCAGCAGGGGATGTTGATGCAAGCTGGAAAACAACTCATTTTGATTTCCATTCTATTCACGACACTATTTTAAAACTTGATATGTTAGGCCATGTTGACCCTCAAGCTTTAAAAATGATGAGTGATTTAACTCATATTGATTGCAGAACTTTGCCATTAAACGATAAAAAAGTTATTTCTGTTTTCTCAAGCGATGAAGCGCTAGGAATTGCTCATAAATATATGAGTCCAGATAATGGAGCACTAGGTCTACCAGAATTTGGAACTCAATTTGTTCGTCAAATGTTAAGAGAAACAAAGCCAAAAAGCTTTAGTGATCTTCTTATTATTTCTGGTTTATCTCATGGAACAGATGTTTGGAACAATAATGCTCAAGAATTAATTGATAAAGGAATTACTGATTTAAGAGGCGTTATTGGATGTCGTGATGATATTATGTCTTATCTTATGAGTTGTGGAATTGAAGGACATGAATCCTTTGTTATTATGGAAAAAGTCAGAAAAGGTAAAAAACTTTCTGCGGATGAAGTAACTTTAATGAAAGAGCACAATGTGCCTGATTATTACATTGAAAGCTGTTCTAAGATTAAATATCTTTTCCCTAAAGGACATGCTTGTGCCTATGTTATGATGGCAATTCGTGTTGCTTATTATAAGGTTTACTATCCTTTAGAGTTCTATGCGACTTTCTTCAGTTTAAGATGTGAGCAATACGATATTGATGCAATGATTCAAGGAATTGATGCAATTCATGCCCGTTTAGAAGAGTTTTTATCTAGAAGAAGGTCAAATAATGTTGAGCTTGCTCTTTCAGTTAAAGAAGAAGAAATTGAAAAAACTTTACAACTTGCTTTAGAAATGTGCGAAAGAGGTTATAAATTTTCTAACATTGATATTGAAAGGAGTGATGCTGTAAACTTTGTAGTTGATAAGGAAAACAAAGCTTTAATACCACCATTTAAAGTTCTTGATGGGCTTGGCGAAAATGGTGCTAACGAAATTATTAAAGCTCGTAATGAACGTCCTTTCGAATCACAAGAAGACCTTAGAAATCGTGCTAAGATAACCGAAAAGAATCTTAAGAAATTAAGGGAACTACACGTTTTAGATCATTTACGTGAAAATGATCAATTATCTTTATTTGATTTCATGTAATTGAAATCAAATTTAATGCTCACGTAGCTCAGTTGGATAGAGCGGTCGCCTCCTAAGCGGCAGGTCATGAGTTCAAATCTCACCGTGAGCTCCATTTCTGACAAACACCTATAATGTGTGAGCATTATAGGTTCTTTTTTACCAAATCTTACCAATTCGTGTTCGTTATGTCGTATCCTAAAATTTTGGGGTCCTGTCATACCTAGCAAAAATAGTCAAAAATACCTCAAAAAGTTCGAACCACCGCAATATGCACACCGCAATAGCACAACGGGTTCGAACGTTCGCAAGCACAATAAAAAACTTACTTTTTTATTTAAATATATTCCTCTTACCCTATAAACTTGATTTTAAATAGTTTCCCCAATCATACATCGAATCGATGACTGGTTTTAAAGTGTTGCCAAGTTCAGTTAATGAATATTCGACCTTAGGAGGAACTACTGGATATACCTCTCTATGGATGATACCATCGTTTTCTAATTCTCTTAGTTGTTGAGTAAGCATTTTTTGCGTAACATCGGTTAAGCTTCTTTTTAATTCATTAAATCTTTTAGTACCTGTAAATAGATCCCTTAATATAAGTACTTTCCATTTATCACCTATTATTTTTAATGTCGTTTCAACAGGGCAAGCTGGTAAATTATTTTTGTCTATCATATTCATTTCACCTCGTTAAAATTATATCATAGTTTCCAAAAAGATACTATACCACTTTAATGTGCGTACTTTTTATTTTGCAACCTTGATTTTACAATATTGGCGTAATCGATAAGAGGAGGAAAATGAAATGGATTACAAAACTGTGGAATTAAAATTTGGAACAATGAGAATCTATGAAAGGGGAAATGAAACTCTTTATGCTTACGAGACAAAGGATCCAATCGATGATCAAGTTATCTTAGTCAAGAAAGGAAATGCGTTAGTTTCCATCGAAGCTCCTTTATTTAAGGACAATGTCGAAGAATTGAATGATTACATCAAAAGTCTTGATATCTCGAAGAGCTATGTTTTGTTGGTCGACCATGTCGCGACAAAGGACTATTTGCCAGAAGCTAAATTGCATTCAACTAAAGAAGCAATCAATGCTTTGAGAGGCGGCGGCCCTAAAGGTTTGTTCGATGGATTCGTTAAAGCATTTGGCGACAAGATTCAAAATGATTTGAGAGACGATTATGAAGAAGTTAGCAGCGGTATTGATTTCGATGGCATTCATTTGACTGTCTTGCCTAAAGGCGAGGAATTCGATGTTGTCATTCCTAGCTTCAATGCCGTATATACCCACATGCTAGGTCATGACGTCCATTCGATAATTGCTGCTGACAGCCATGCTGATGCGATTATAGGTGAACTCAATGGCTTTATTAAAAGCGGATATGAATTAATCTTAACAAGCCATTATGTACCAGAGAACATCGAGGATGTTGAAACAAAAATCGCCTATGTCAATAACATCAAAACTATTGCTGATGGTTCAAAAAGCAAGGCTGAATTCATCGACAAGGTGAAGAAAGAATATCCTAATTATTCTGGACTTAATTACTTAGATATAACAGCTAATTCATATTTCAAGGAATAATGATTTATATGGCTTGTTCCGATATGGACAGGCCTTTTTAAAAGGAGATCAAAGCGCATGAATGACATCAAGTGGTGCATCGACTATTTGAAGAAATATAACAATATTAATGAAAAGATAAACCTTTCTGATGATAAAGCTTTGAGAGCATTGATGAATATCACCATGCCCATTGGTTTATCAGATGAATTTTATGAAAAACAAGATAGAGCAATCCAAGAAATTATTAAAGATAAGAAAATCATCGATGTTAATGAATTAGATGAAATCGAAGATAGGATAGTTCTATATAAAGGAGATATTACATCATTAAAGGCTGATGCTATAGTAAACGCCTGTAACGAGAAGCTCTTAGGCTGTTTTGTCCCTCTTCATAACTGCATCGATAACGCCATCCATTCATTTGCCGGTCTTCAAGTTAGGAGGGATCTTCTTAAGGCAATGAAAGAACAAGGGGGTGATGAAACTAATGGTCAAGTTAAAGTAACTAAAGGATACAATCTCCCATCAAGCTATATCTTCCACACCATAGGTCCTAAAATATACGGGAAGGTCACACAAGAAAATGAGGATGATTTAAGAAGTTGTTATATTAGCTGCCTTAAGAAAGCCGACGAACTTAATTTAAAGACTTTAGTGTTTTGCTCTATCTCAACGGGCATATATGGCTTTCCTATCGAAAAAGCCTGCAGAATCTCCATTAATTGTGTAAAAAACTATTTAAAAAGAAGCTGCATCAAAAAAGTTATATTCGATGTATTTAGCGAGGATGATTATGAAATCTATTATCGAACGATTAAGGAAATATATAAACGAGGCTGATGCTATAGTTATTGGTGCAGGAGCAGGACTATCTAGTGCGGCAGGTTTTGAATATGGTGGAAAGAAGTTCCTGGAAAACTTCAAATGGATGCATGATCTATATGGTTACAACGATATGTATTCGGCTGGATTCCATCATTTTAAGACTAGTGAAGAGAAGTGGGCTTATTGGTCTAAGTTCATCTATCTAGAAAGATACAAAGATGGGGCAAAGCCTTTATACAAGAAACTCTTAGATGTAGTTAAAGATAGAAATTATTTTGTCGTTACCACGAACGTCGATCATCAATTTCAACTTGCCGGTTTTGATAAGAATAGGCTTTTTTATACCCAAGGCGATTATGGTTTATTTCAATGCTCTGAACCATGTCACAGCAAGACATATGATAACAAGGAACAGGTTTTGAAGATGTTATATTCCATAAAAGACAATAGTATAGAAAGCGACTTGATTCCTCATTGCCCAGTATGCGGAAAAGAGATGGCGGTCAATCTAAGATGTGATGATGCTTTTGTCGAGGATGAAGGTTGGCATGAAGCAAAAAATAGATATATTAAATTCTTAGAAGAATACAAGAATAAGAAGATATTGTTCTTGGAATTAGGCGTTGGCATGAATACACCGATAATAATCAAGATTCCATTTATCAAAATGACTTATCAATTCAAGGAGGCATTCTATATGCCCATCAATGTTGAAGAGTCTTATATTCCAAAGGAAATAGAAACAAAATCGTTCTCTATTGCTGAAGATATCTCTAAAATCGTTGAATTGCTCTAAGCAAGATAAATTGATATCAACGAGGTCAGTTTTCTAACAATCTAATAAATTACCACATTTAAATTTAATAAAAACACAACAAAAGCCTCTCATGGTATAGGTTCAAACTATATCGTGAGAGGCTCTTTTTATTTGTTGATGTAAAACCCGAAGTTACATGTGAACCAAGTACATCTGATTTTATATCTATAATTTTCAATGAACTTCATATTTATGCATTGGGGATTGTAGGGGAGGTTATCCAAATTGTCAGAACCGACCACGAATATCAGCCTATTCCTGTTTATGACTATCATTCTCTTGAACAATTTTCTGAAGTCATAGTCCCCGACTTTATCGACAGTGGGGAATCTATGAAGTTCCTTGATTATTTCATTGACCCTCGTTTCCGGGTTCGCCTCGATCAGCCATTCGTTTTCGAGGACCGCCTTTCCATCAGAGAGTTCGTTTATGTTCTTTCTTAGATATTCTTTAAGTGCGTCGAAGGCATCACCTGAAAGCCCATCGTATTGTAGTAATTTGCCCCTTTCCTCGTCGATTTCCTTAGTTAGTGCATCTATCCTTTTCTTTTTCTCTATGATTCTTTTGTCGCTGACCGCATCCATGAGTTCCTTCTTGAATTCGCTTTCGTTTGTGAGTAGTTTCTTTACCATCAGATGTGTTCCATTACAAAAACCGCAAATTCCTAGATATTCTGCCGGTTTTCATATAAAATTTAATTGTTAAGAAACCAATTTTTTATTATGAAATACGAGGAAAGTGATAAGGTCGAGTTAAAAAGAGAGATGGTTGATGATCTTGATAAGGAGATTATCGCCTTTCTTAATGCTCATGGTGGCACGATATATATTGGTATTGATGACAACGGGAAAGTAATAGGTGTTCCTCAAGAATTCAAAGACGAATATGATGAAAAGGTTTCCGCAATTTTATCTAACAACATCAAGCCTAATCCCAGGAACAAAATCGAGTTCTTTTTTGATGATGAAAATGTTCTTGCCATCGACATCAAAGAAGGCGATTCGAAGCCTTACTATCTGACGAACAAAGGCCCTAAGCCAAGCGGCACCTATATAAGAGTCGGGAGAAGCAAGAGGCCTGCTGATAACGAAGAAATCATCCGCTTGGCGATGGAATCCCGCCATTACTCATTTGAAAGAGACATTTCGGACATTCAGGATCTTACTTTTGACTACATGGAGCTTATTGCCAAAAGGAAGAGTCTTGATTTTGGAATAAAAAAATATAAGACTCTAGGACTTCAAAATGACAAGGGGTTGTTTACCAACCTAGGCCTACTGGCAAGCGATCAAAACCCGATTGTTGTTAAGTTCGCCGTCTACGGTAAGAACATGGACTTCAAGGTGAAGAAGGAATTTACCGGTTCAATCATTTTGATTGCCGACCAGCTTTTGGAATATTGCGAACTATATAACGATACTTCCGCGAAGATTATTCCGGGGCAAATAGCAAGAGTGGAAACAAAATCTTATCCGGGTGCAAGCTTAAGGGAAGCGGTGCTAAATGCGATTTGCCACGCCGATTACTCTCTTCCTTCGAACATCAAAGTCGAGTTCTTTCTTGACCGTGTTAAGATTATCAACCCGGGAAACGTCTTCGATTCGACGCTTGATGCCGTGCTCGACGGGGTCCAAACTTTTAGAAACCCCGGCCTAGTCAATATTTTCTATAAACTGGGGTTCATCGAAAATTATGGAACAGGTTTGATAAGGATAAGGGAGGCATATTCCGGAGAGGAATTGCAACCTGAATTTAAGGTCATCGACAGGTATTTTTTCGTGACCCTTCCTAACCTCAACTATAGCGTAAATGAGGCAAGGAAAACCGACGTCGGAGAAAATGTCGGAGAAAATGTCGGAGAAGGATCCCTCGAAAAAAAGCTGATTATTTTGATTAGAAACAACCCACATATATCCCAAAGGGAAATGGCGGCTGCAATAGGCAAGACGACGAAGACTGTTGAGAGGATAATAAAGTCGTCTAAGAGAATAAAACGCTCCGGCCCAGATAGGGGAGGTCATTGGGAAATAATCGACAAAAAGGAAAATTAAGTAGGTTTTCCTAGGCATTTAAGGCGTTTTCCAAGCACATATTGAAAGCGTAGGTTTGATACGCTAGAAATAGCTAATCAAACCTTTTTTTGTGCCAAAATTAGCGAAAATTAGCACATTATTAACATAAATTGAGTATAACTGACTAAACATCCTAACCTCTACCGTTACTATTCACCGACAATCTAAAGAAAGAAAAATAAAAAAATATTTTGCTC
>OHQT01000366.1_pt1 | contig 25161 bp, 22 predicted proteins | sample 1578221 | NCBI WGS metagenome assembly OHQT01 (sample SAMEA3879547, study PRJEB24766) | human gut metagenome | biome: human-associated habitat; feature: feces | place: USA | collected 1985/1987
ATATTACAGAAAGGACAAACAATAAAAACTCATATTTATGGAAGTAAACAATAAAACGGCTCCCGTTACGGGACAACAGGACCAGAATACCATATCACTGGATTTAATGAACCGCATGAAATTGCATGGCATGGCGGAGGCTTTCAGGGAAAGTCTTGCCGGCACCACCCCGCAATCCATGACTGCGGACACGTTCCTTTCCATGCTCCTTGCACGCGAATGGGACTATCGTGCACAGGCTGCCATTGCACGGCTTACCAAGAATGCGGCATTCCGCTACAAGGCCTATGTTGAACAGATTGACTATGCCACGAACCGGGGACTGGACCGCAACCAGATGGAACGTCTCGCCACCCTTGATTTTGTGCACAAGGCGCAGAACCTTTTCATCACCGGTTCTTCAGGAACAGGGAAAAGCTATCTGGCCTGTGCCATCGGCCACGAGGCATGCAAAAGGGGATTCCGGACCTTCTATGCCAATGCCCCGAAACTGCTCGGCGCGCTGAAAGTCGCCAAGGTCAAAGGTACACTTGAAACGGAACTCAAGAAGATTGAGCGATGCCAGCTGCTCATCCTTGACGACCTGTTCATCGTGCCTCTTGATGCCAAGGAGCGTCCCATACTGCTTGAAATCATCGAGGACAGGCATGAACGGAAATCCATCATCATCACATCGCAGTACCCCTCCTCCAACTGGTACGACATGGTAGGTGACCCGACAATAGCCGATGCAATCCTTGACCGTATCATACATACGGCTCATACCATAGAGTTATATGGTGAAAGCATGCGAAAGTTAAGGTCTAAGAAAAACGAGAATTTTTAAAAGGGTAAAATAAAATTGACCCCCAACACCAGGACTTTAAAGGGTCAATCATATTGTAGCCAAAGGTGGGCAAATCCTGTTTGGCCAAGAGGGTCAAAGTCGCGTGGCTTTTCCATCTCATTAGATAAGCGAGAAAGAAACGTTACACTTCTTTTTCTTCTTCCTGCTTCGGCAGACCGGAAAACAAGCGTCCCCGCCCTTCTCCACTGCGGGGAGAGGGGCGGGGACGGGAAACTTGCGCTGTGCGCGTGCGGCGGATATACCGTTACGACAAGGCCATCAGGTCTTTCACCGAATATACCTTGCTCAGGCGGTCGAAGGTGAAGAACTGGTCGTCCAGTATCATCCATCCTTCGCGTTCTTTCACGGACAGTTGCTTGATGTCCGGAAAGAGCGACAGCGGCACGATAATTTCGCGCCCGTCCGTCAGGTAGGCGGCCATCTTGCCGCGGTGTCCGGTGAAATCCAGCTTCTTGATACCTACGTTTACATCTTTCATCTTGCACATAAGCCTTCTTATTTTTCTATGTCCTTTACTTTTGTCTTTTCGCCGTTGAATGTCCGGGTGATTTGTTCGTTCAGAAAATCCCAGTGCCGGTCTATGGCCGCCACTATCATGGCATTGTCCTTGGCCGACAGCAGGCTTTCGGCTATTTCGATGTCTTTTACGCCGTTCCGCTCAATCCATATTTTCGCCACAGAGTGCAGATGCCTGCCACCCTTGCGGAATATGTGGATATGGCGACGGTTGTCGTTCACATCCGTGGGGATGCTTACCAGCAAAAACATCTTTATGAAAGCCAATTGTCCCATTCATTCGTATTTTCTGCAAAAGTAACCATTTCCCATGAAAACGGTGTGCAAAAGGGCTGTTTTCTTTTGGTTTTCAAAGAAGTTTCCCGTTTGGCACATAACCGGTATCAGCCCGTTCTTCTTCGGCGCATTGCGCTTCAGGTAAAATAAAATCTTGAATGTACTTCTGCTCATGGCTCTACTTTTTTGTTTGCAAAATTACCTTGTGTAGAGCTGTTGGGCTGTATGTAAACCACAGCGGATTACGGCAATCGAACCTGGCGTAAGACTTTTTGCGTTCCAAAGCCATCAAACGCCTGATTAAGCGCTATTTTTACCTCGCTCTGCCGTCCTTTTCCGTACCGTTACCGTTACGCAAATACGGTAACGGGATGGTAACGTATCTATGGTTCAACTTGGCTTTCGGAAGGTTTCCGTTGGCACTCGCCTAAATCGTCAATATTCCGTAAACTGCTAATTTCCAATCATTCTTCTGTGGTTTGCTCAGTATCTCACTTTTTTGTATTATCTTTGGCAAAGATAGTGAAAGGCGAGCGGCGAACGAAGGGAAAGTTCACTTTTCCTTCATTTGTCCGAGCCGCCTCCTATCTACATGAAACAAAGGTAAAAAAAGGCGGGCGGCGGACAAAGAACGAGCCCGATTTTCCGCGAACGGGGCCAAGGCGCGCGGAGGCGGGCGAAACGGAGCGGCGGACCGGGCCGGGGAATGCCCGGACAGACCGCCGGACGACGGGCGGAGACGGCTCGGCGCCTTCCACTTTTGCCCCGCCCGCAAAAAGAATGAAGGGCCGAAGCGGGCCAATCGGGAAACTTTCCTTAATTTTGCTGCACGGAAATAACCTATTCACACTTCTCACCCCATGAGCATCAGTAAATTTGAAAGCGAGATAAAGCATTTGCAGCAACCGGCCGAGGCGGCCTTCGCCCGCATGGCGGACCTGCGCCACCTGGAAAGCCTGAAGCAGCGGCTGGGCGACCCGGCCGTGGCCGCCAAGATGGCGGAACAGATTCCGGCGGAGAAAATCGAGGAAACGCGCCGCTACCTGGAGGAACTGGCCTTCGACGAGGACTGCCTGTCGCTGCGCACACCCGTAGGGCCGCTCACGCTGCGCGTCGTAGAACGCGAGGCGCCGAAACTCATCAAGCTGGCCAGCGAAGGAGCCCCCATCCAGCTGTTCGTATGGATTCAGCTGCTGCCCGAGGGCGAGACGGCTTCGAAAATGCGGGTCACGGTGGGCGCCGAACTGAGCGTGTTCATGAAAAGTATGGCCAAAGGGCCGCTCCAGCAGGCAGCCGACGGACTGGCTAACATCCTGGCCAACATCCCGCCCGAAGCGCCCGACGCGCCCCAGCCCTGACGCCACGGCCTACGGTCGGCCGGACGGCGGACCGGACGGCGCGGCTTTTCCCTTTCACTCACCTCTTACACGCACTGACTTATGAAACTTTGGGAGAAATCCGTCGACGCGACGGAAGAGATTGATCGCTTCACCGTAGGGCGCGACCGCGAACTGGACCTGTACCTGGCGAAGTACGACGTATTGGGCTCGATGGCCCACATCACGATGCTTTGCGAAATCGGCTTGCTCGCGCCGGACGAACTGACCGCGCTCCTGCGCGAACTGCGGGAGATTTACGCCAGCTGCGAGCGGGGCGAGTTTGTCATAGAGAACGACGTGGAGGACGTACACTCGCAGGTGGAACTCCTGTTGACGCGCCGCCTGGGCGACGTGGGGAAAAAAATCCACAGCGGCCGCTCGCGTAACGACCAGGTGCTGGTGGACCTGAAACTCTTCACGCGCGACCGGATACGGGCCGTGGCGACCGCCGTCCGCGAACTGTTCCGCACGCTCCAGGCGCAGAGCGAGCGCTATGCCGGCGTGCTCATGCCGGGCTACACGCACCTGCAAGTGGCCATGCCCTCGAGTTTCGGCCTCTGGTTCGGCGCCTACGCGGAGAGCCTGGCCGACGACATGCTGCTACTGGAAGCGGCCTACCGCATGACGAACCGTAACCCGCTGGGCTCGGCCGCGGGCTACGGCTCCTCGTTCCCCCTGGACCGCGACCTGACGACGCGCCTGCTGGGCTTCGACTCGATGGACTACAACGTAGTCTACGCGCAGATGGGCCGCGGCAAGAACGAACGCAACGTGGCCTTCGCCCTGGCCGGCATAGCGGGCACCGTCTCGAAACTGGCCTTCGACGCCTGTCTCTATAACTCGCAAAACTTCGGCTTTATCCGCCTGCCGGCCGAGTGTACGACCGGCTCGAGCATCATGCCGCACAAGAAGAACCCGGACGTATTCGAGCTCATCCGCGCCCGGTGCAACAAGCTGCAGGCCCTGCCGCAGCAAATCGTACTCATCATGAACAACCTGCCGAGCGGCTACTTCCGCGACCTGCAGGAAATCAAGGAAGCCTTCCTCCCGGCCTTCGACCAACTGCTGGAGTGCCTCGAAATGGCGCGCTACATCGTCGAGCGCATCGAAGTGAACGAGCACATCCTGGACGACCCGCGCTACGACCTGATGTTCTCCGTCGAGGAAGTGAACCGGCTCGCGGCGGCCGGGATGCCGTTCCGCGACGCTTACCGCAAGGTGGGGCTGGACATCGAAGCCGGCCGCTTCCGCCCGGACAAGGCCGTGCACCACACGCACGCAGGGAGCATCGGCAATCTCTGTAACGACCGCATCGCGGCCCTTATGGACGCAACGTGGGAGCGCTTTGGATTTGAGCGCGTGACCGAGGCCGAACGAAAACTCTTAGAGCCATGAGGCGCTGGAGACACGGCACGCTGCTGGCCGCCCTGATGCTCTGCGCCTGCACCAACGAGGTGGAAAGCTACTATGCCCCGATACGGGCCTTCTTCCGTTTCGGCAGCGTCATCACCACACCGCAGCTGCTCACGGCCGTTAGCAACCCGGGGCAGTTTTGTACCATCACCTTCTCGGGCGGTTATTACTACTTCACCGGGCCCGACGGGAGCAGCACGACCTACGCGGCCACGGCCGTGGACAACTATGGGAAGCCGGAGTACGTCAGTGGCTTTATCGTCGGGACACCGGCCGTGCTGGACTTGTCCGGGAACTTTACGCTCTCGGCCTTTGACCTGGTCTGCCCGAACTGTTACACGGACAACGCCATACAGCGGGCACTGAGCTTCAGCAGTACGACGACGATGCACTGTAACCGCTGCAAGCGCACCTACGACTTGGACAACGGCGGCATCGTATCCGGCGGCGAGGGCGGACGCTCGCTCTTCCGCTACCGCGTAAGCTACGCGTCGGGGCAGGGCCTGCTCCTCATTCAGAACTAAGCCGGCGACGGGGCCGCAGGGTTCCCCGCCCGCCACGCCTTAAAAGGCCGCCCGCCGCAACACGGCATTCCCATTTTTTCAGTAACTTTGCCCGTACGAAAACAATTTCAGACATAACAATCATAGATATGGCACAAGCACCAGCATTCAAGTACGCTCCGATGTTTCAGGTCGGAAAAGACGACACTGAGTATTATTTGCTGACCAAAGACTTCGTCTCCGTCAGCGAGTTTGAAGGCCATCCGGTCCTTAAGGTAGAAGCCGAAGGCCTTACGCGGATGATCAACCAGGCCTTTCGCGACGTTTCCTTCCTGTTGCGCCGTTCCCACAACGAACAGGTGGCCAAGATTCTGCACGACCCCGAGGCTTCCGAGAACGACAAGTACGTGGCGCTGACCTTCCTGCGCAACGCCGAAGTCGCCGCCAAAGGGCAGCTGCCCCTATGCCAGGACACCGGCACCGCCATCGTGCACGGCGAGAAAGGGCAACAGGTCTGGACGGGCTACTGCGACGAGGAAGCCATCTCGAAAGGCGTTTACAAAACCTACACCGAGGAGAACCTCCGCTACTCCCAGAACGCACCCCTCAGCATGTACGAGGAAGTGAACACGCGCTGCAATCTCCCCGCACAGATTGACATCGAAGCCACCGAGGGCATGGAGTACCGCTTCCTGTGCGTGACGAAAGGCGGCGGCTCGGCCAACAAAACTTACCTCTACCAGGAGACAAAGGCCATACTCAACCCGCAAACCCTCGTACCCTTCCTCGTAGGGAAAATGAAGACGCTCGGCACAGCTGCCTGCCCGCCTTATCACATTGCCTTCGTCATCGGAGGGACCTCGGCCGAGAAGAACCTGCTCACGGTGAAGCTCGCCTCTACCCACTACTACGACAACCTGCCCACGACGGGCGACGAGACGGGCCGCGCCTTCCGCGACGTGGAACTGGAGAAGCAGCTCCTCGTAGAGGCCCACAACATCGGCCTCGGCGCCCAGTTCGGCGGCAAATACTTCGCCCACGACGTCCGCGTCATCCGCTTGCCGCGCCACGGCGCCAGCTGCCCCGTAGGCTTAGGCGTCAGCTGCTCGGCCGACCGCAACATCAAGTGCAAAGTAAACAAGGACGGCATCTGGATAGAGAAGATGGACGACAATCCGGGCTCGCTCATCCCCGAAGAGTTGCGCGAGGCAGGCGAAGGCAATGCCGTCCGCATTGACCTCAACCAGCCCATGAGCGAAGTATGCAAGGAGCTGAGCAAATACCCCGTCGCCACACGCGTCAGCCTCAACGGGACCATCATCGTAGCCCGCGACATCGCCCATGCCCGCCTCAAGGAACGCCTGGACCGCGGCGAGGACCTGCCTCAGTACATGAAGGACCACCCCGTACTCTACGCCGGACCGGCCAAGACGCCGGAAGGCATGCCCTGCGGCTCGATGGGACCGACCACGGCCAACCGCATGGACCCCTACGTCGACCTCTTCCAGAGCCACGGCGGCTCGCTCGTCATGATAGCCAAGGGCAACCGCACCCAAGTGGTCACCGACGCCTGCAAGAAGCACGGCGGATTCTACCTGGGCTCCATCGGCGGCCCCGCAGCCATCCTTTCGCAGCAAAGCATCAAGAGCATCGAGTGCGTAGAGTTCCCCGAACTCGGCATGGAGGCCGTATGGAAGATTGAAGTGGTAGATTTCCCGGCCTTTATCCTGGTCGACGACAAAGGCAACGACTTCTTCCAGCAGATTAAGCCCCGCTGCCCCGGCAAGTGCTAAGCCGGAAAGCGCGCGCCTTCCCCTTTTGGCAGCGACCGTCCCCGTACGGCCGCTGCCTTTTTGCATTTGTCCCGCCGCCACGCCGCGACGGCCGCCGGTCAGGGCCCGGTCCGCCCCACCCGCTCGCCGCCGGCGCCCGCCCTGCGTTTCTCGGCCGGCGGACGCATTTTTAAGGAGCGGCGTTTGGCATTCTAAATTTTTTGTTTACCTTTGCAGCACTTTTCAGTCGCCGGCCCTCGCGTGGGCCAGTTCTACGAGGAAGGATGGTAGAGTGGTCGATTACAGCAGTCTTGAAAACTGCCGTGCTGAGAGGCACCGGGGGTTCGAATCCCTCTCCTTCCGCAATTTCCTAACTCAACCGAGGCGCACGCTTACGGCCCGCAGGCCGGACAAGCGTACGCCTTTTTTCATGCCCCGTTCCCGGCAGGCGGCCGAGCGACGCGCGGCGCCGCCTGCCTCATGCCCCGCCCCGGCGGACCGTGCCCGTACGCATCCGCCCGGCCCCGCTCACCGGCCGGCCCGGGAGAAAAAATTCCGGAAATCTGCCGGTTCGTCCGTCCCGTTTCCCGAAAATACCTTACCTTTACCTCCGCGACCGGCGGCCCGTTGCCGCAGCGCCCGGCCCCGGACCGGCAGAGCCCGCGCCCCGGGTCCTGCCGCCCGTCCGCCGGACCGTCGCCCGCCGACCTTATCCGCGCAACGGACCGCCCCGGCGCGTCCCTTGCCCGACAGGCCTTGTTCCTTAACGCCTTATTTCCCTGACGCATGAAACGCTTCTGCTCCCTCCGCTGCCAGGTCCGCACCGTCGGGTGGCGGACGGCCCTCGGCGTGGCCCTCTCCCTAGCGCCGCTGCGACTGGCGGCGCAGGAGGCGGCCAGGGAGACGTACATCGGGTGGGACGAGTTCGTCGAAGCCTACTTTGACGACGACGCAGACGGCAACGGCGCGCAGGCCGCCCTGGAGCGGCTGGAGGAGCTGCACGCCGCCCCGCTCAACCTGAACCGCGCCACGGCGGCCGACCTCCTGCGCCTGCCCTTCCTCAGCCCGGCGCAGGCCGACTCCATCCTGGCCTACCGGGAGCGGAAAAAGGCCTTCCAATCGCTGGGCGAACTCCAGTTCGTGCGGGGACTGGGCCGGACGGAACGCCGCTGGCTCTCGCTGTTCGTCACCGCCGGCCCCCGGGCCGACGCCGTACCCGGCTGGCGCGAACGCCTGTGGCACGGCCGCCACGAAGTGACCACGCGGCTCGACGTCCCCCTTTACCGCCGCGCCGGCCAGCGCGTCTATCCGCCCGAAGAGCTCCGCGAGCACCCCGACCGCGTCTACCTGGGCAACGGCCTGGCCCACACGCTGCGCTACCGCTACCGCTGGCGCGACGACGTAGCCTACGGCGTGACGCTCCAGAAGGACGCGGGCGAGCCCTTCCTGGCGGAGGGAAACTATCCCTACGACTACGTGTCGCTCTACGTCTCCCTCCGTTTCCCCTCGGGGCGCTGGCGCCTGCTCGTCGGCGACTTCAACGTATCGCTCGGCCAGGGCCTGCTGCTCGGCACGGGCTCCTACAACGGCCGGACCGCCGCCGTAGAGAGCGGGGCGCGGCGCCGCTCGGCCCTGCGTCCCCACACCTCGACCGACGAGTACGACTTTCTGCGCGGGGCGGCCGTCAGCGTCCGCCTGGGGCAGCGGTGGCGCGCCGTGGCCTTCGCCTCCGGCCGCCGCATGGACGCCACGCTGGAGGACGACTCGGTGCGCGCCCTCCAGACCGACGGGCTCCACCGTACGCTGACCGAACTGCGCCGGCGGCGGGCCGTGGGCTGCCTCACCGGCGGCGCGGCGCTGGACTATACGGCCGACCACTGGACCCTCGGGGCCGGCGGCTACGCCCTGTACTACCGCCGACCCGTGGCCCCGCCCCTGCGCGACTACAACCGTTACTACCTGCGGGGACATACGGCGGCGGGGGCCTCGGCCCACTATGCCTGGACCGCCGGCCGCTGGAGCGCGCAGGGCGAACTGGCCCTGGACCGCCGGGGCCACGCGGCCACCACCCACCGCCTGCGCTTCGAGCCGGCCGACGGCTGGGCCCTGACGCTCCAGGGGCGCTACTTCTCGCCCCGCTACGTGGCGCCGCTCGCCGCCGCGCTCCAGCAGGGCAGCCGCGTACAGAACGAGGGCGGACTCCTGGCCGGCGTGCGCTGCTCGCAGTGGGCGCAGCAGGAGTGGCTGGCCTACGTCGACCTGTTCCGGTTTCCCCGCACCACGTACCGGGCCGACGGCCGCTCGCAAGGGGCCGAGACGTTTCTCCAGGGCCGTTTCTACACCCGCGGACCGGTGGCCTTCCTCGTGCGCTACAAGCTGCGCACGCGCCAAGAGAACATCGCGGGAACGGACGGACGGCTGCAATACGTCTGGACGCACCGCCTCCGCCTGCAAACGGACTACGACGGCCCGCGCCTTAGTCTGCACGGAACGGTCGACGTGGCAGCGGCCGGCAGCCAGACGGAGCGCACGCAGTGGGGCTGGATGGCCGCCGCGCGGGCCAGCAGCCGCGGCCGCGGGCCGGTGCGCGCTTCGGGCTTTGCCGCCCTCTTCTTCACGGACAGCTACGGCTGCCGCCTCTTTGCCTACGAACCGCAACTGCGCTACGCCGGCGGCTTCCCGTCCTTTGCCTACCACGGTTTCCGCCTCGTGGCCCTGGCGGACTGGGCCCTGTTCCCGTGGCTCAGCCTGGGCGCGCGGGCGGCCTGGACGCACTACTTCAACCGCAGCGCCATAAGCAGCGGGACGCAGCAAATCGACGGGCCCGACCAGGCCGCCGCCCGGAAAACGCCCGCCCCGGACCCGCCGCTACGGGCCCTATTCCAGTTTTTACGGGGATAGGGCCAGTTTTTACTGGCCTTAGCCCCGTAATTTTTTTCCGTAGCCGGGAAAATGGCGGCCCTAAGGGCGGTGCTCCGCCCGCCGTTCCGCTGCCCGCCCGCCGTAGCGGCGGCAGCCCTCCGCTCTGCCCCGTCCCACCTTCTCCCCACCCGCCGGCTACGCGCCGCGGGCCGGCCGCCGCGCCCCGCGGGCACCGATTTTCTCCCCCTATCCGGGACGGAAAATGGCCGTAACGGCCGAAAAACTATCCCAAACCGCCTTTGCCGGAAAATAATGAAGCCAACCACGCGGCCTGTTCCGGCATTTCCTTACCTTTGCCTTAACAAACTTGTTAAACAATTCGGTTAATCCCGGATAATCGCAACCGCTCCGCCTTATGGAAAACTCCGAACACCGCATACTCGAGGCCGCCGAAGCCGAATTCGTGCAGAAAGGCTACGACGGCACCAAGACGACGGCCATAGCCCGGCGGGCCGGCGTCACGCACGCCATGCTGCACTACTACTTCGGCTCGAAAGAGCGACTGTACGAACAGGTGCTTGAAAGCAAGACGCGCGAACTGAGCCGGTCCATCGTGGAGGCATTCTCTCAGCCCGGCCGCACGCTGACCGACCGTCTGCGCGACGGCATAGGGCTCCATTTCGACTACCTGACGGCCCATCCGGACCTGCCCCGTTTCGTCATCAACGAGGCGGCGCGCCGCGACGGCATCCAGTTGCCCCTGGTGCGCGGCGTCATGCGCCGCATCCGCTGCGTCGTGGGCCGCCTGCAGGCCGAAGCCGACGCGCTCTGCCGGAGCGAGGGGCGGCCGCCCGTGTCCCTACGCCGGCTGCTGCTCGACGTCGTTTCGCTCAACGTGTTCACCGTCACGGCCTGCCCCCTCCTGTGCCGCCTTTACGAGATGCCGCGCGAGGAATTTCTGGCCCTGCGCCGCGCCGAAATCATCGAGACGGCCCTGCGCCGCCTCAAGGGCGACGGCGCCGCGCCCGTATCCGCCGACTAACGTTCACCATCCCCCTGCTGTTATGAAAAGACTGTGCTTCTCTCTCGTCCTTGCCGCAACGCTCGGCCTGACGGCCGCGGCGCAGACCACGCTGGAGGCTTGCCACGCCGCCGCGGAACGCAACTACCCGCTGGTGCGGCAGCTGGACCTCATCCGTCGCACGTGCGACTACACCCTGGAGGAAATCCGCCGCGGCCGCTTGCCGCAAGTCCAGTTCACGGCCCAGACGCGGCTGCAAAGCGACGTGACGCAGGTTCCCATAGACCTGGAGGCGCTCGGCCTGGCCGGCTCGAACGTGCCGCGGCTGAAGCGCAACCAGCACTCGGCCGTGGTCGACGTGACCCAGTCGGTCTACGACGGCGGACGGCGCAAGGCGGAGCTGGCCCAAGCCCGGCAACAGGCCGAAGCGGACCTGCGCGAAGTGGAAAGCAGCCGCTACGCCCTGCGGCAACGGGTGGACGCCCTGTTCTTCGGCCTGCTGCTGCTCGACGAAGAGCTCCGGCTCAACGGGCTACTGCAGGACGACCTCGCCGTGCAGGCCAGCCGCCTGGAAAGCTGGATTCGGAACGGCGTGGCCCAGGCCGCGGACCTGGCGGCCGTAGAAGTGGAGCAGCTGCGGGCCCGGCAGCAGGCCGCCGGATATGCGGCCACGCGGCAGGGCTACGTGGAGCAGCTCGCCCTGCTCACGGGCCTGCCCCTCGACAGCACCGCCAACCTGGCCCGCCCGGCCTGGCGTCCCGACAACGGCTTGCCGTCGGCCGAAATCCGCCGCCCGGAACTGCGCCAATACGAGGCGCAGATAGGGCTGTTGCAGACGCAGCGCGAGCGCATAACGGCGGGCCTGCGGCCGCAGTTGAGCCTCTTCGCGCAGGGCGGCTACGGACGGCCGGGCCTCGACCTGTTTGCAGACCGCTTTGAGCTGTACGGCGTGGTCGGGGCGCGCATCACGTGGAACCTGTCGGCCTTCTACACGCGACCGGCCCAGCTGAACCGCCTCCGCACGAACCAGGCCGCCGTCGAGGCCCGCCGCGACGCGTTCCTGACGGACACGCGCCAGGAAGCCGTCCGGCAGCAGGCCGAAATGGCCCGCCTGCGCCGCCTGCTGGCCGCGGACGACCGCATCATAACCCTGCGGACCCAAATCCGCCAGGCGGCGGAGCGGAAAGTAGCCGGCGGGACGCTGAGCGGCGCCGAGCTGATGCGCGACGTCAATGCCGAGCAGGAGGCCCGCCTCGACAAGGCGCTCCACGAAGTGCAGCTCCTCCAGGCCCAGGCCCGCTGGAAATTTACCCTCAACGCCTATACCCCTTAAAGCATGAAGTCCATGAACACCGTAAGAAATCTCCTCGCCGCCATAGCCGCGCTGCTGCTGGCCGCCTGCGCCGCCGACGACGGCTACGACGCCACCGGCGTGTTTGAAGCCACCGAAGTTCTCGTCGCCGCCCAGGGCACTGGCCCCCTGGTGGCCTTCGACGTGGAAGAGGGCCAGCCGGTGGAGGCCGAGGAATGCGTCGGCTGCATCGACACGACGCAGCTCCACCTGAAGCGCCAGCAACTCCTGGCACAGTTGCAGGCCAGCGACAGCCGCCGCCGCGACGTGGAGCGGCAGGTGGCCGCCCTGCGCCAACAGATTGCCACGCAAGAGAAAGAGCGCCGGCGCTTTGAGCGCCTGGTGGGCGACGAAGCGGCCAACCGCAAGCAGCTCGACGACATAGTGGCGCAAATCGCGCTCCTGGAGAAGCAGCTCGCCGCGCAAACGGAAGTGCTCCGCCAGACCAACCGCGGCGCCGCGGCCGAAGGCGAAGCGACGAGGGCCCTTATCGCCCAGACCAGCGACCAAATCCGGAAATGCACGGTCCGTAGCCCGCTGCGGGGCCGCGTACTGGAGAAGTACGCCGAGCCGGGCGAGTTCGTCGCGACCGGTAGCCCGCTGTTCAAGGTCGCCGACCTGACGGCCCTCCACCTCAGGGCCTACGTCACGGCCGACCAGCTCACGCGGCTCAAGCTCGGGCAGCGGGTCCGCGTCTTTGCCGACTGGGGGACGGACGAACGGCGGGAGTACGCCGGGACCGTAACCTGGATGGCCGACCAAGCGGAGTTCACGCCCAAGACCATACAGACCCGCGACGAACGGGCTAACCTGGTCTACGCCATCAAAGTCGCCGTCCGCAACGACGGTTACATCAAAAACGGCATGTATGGAGAAGTATCGTTCGGAACAGACGAAGGCGACTGACGCCCGGGCCGGCCGCATCGAGGTACACGGCCTGACGAAACGCTACGGCACGGTCGAGGCGCTGCGTGGCGTGGACCTGCACGTGCCCGCCGGCACCATCTTCGGGCTCGTAGGCCCCGACGGCGCCGGCAAGACGACGCTGATGCGCATCCTGGCCTCGCTCCTGCTGCCCGACGCCGGGAGCGCCCGCGTGGCGGGCTACGACGTGCGGAAAGACTTCCGCGAGGTGCGCCGCCGGCTGGGCTACGTGCCGGGCCACTTCTCGCTCTACGAGGACCTGACGGTCGAAGAGAACCTCCAGTTCTTCGCCGCCATCTTCCAGACCACGCCCGCCGCCAACCGCCGGGCGTTCGACAGCATCTACCGCCAGCTCGAACCCTTCCGCACGCGGCGGGCCGGCCGCCTGTCGGGCGGCATGAAGCAAAAGCTCGCCTTGTGCTGCGCCCTGGTCCACCGCCCGGAAGTCCTGTTGCTCGACGAGCCCACTACGGGCGTCGACGTCGTCTCCCGGTTCGAGTTCTGGGAAGTCCTGCGCCCGCTGCGCGACGGCGGCATGTCCATCCTCGTCTCAACGCCCTACATGGACGAGGCCGCCCGCTGCGACCGCCTGGCCCTGATGTGGGAGGGCCGCTTCCTGGCCACGGGTACGCCGGAACAGCTCGTCGGGCGCTTTCCCACCGGCGCGCTCTGGGCCGTGCGTAGCGACGCCACGCGCCGCCTGCTGGCCGACGTCAGGGCGTTTAGGGGCGTCGAGATGGCCTTTTCCTTTGGCGAATGGGTCCACGCCACCTGTCCCGCGGGGCTTAATCCGGCGGAGCTCGCCGCCTGGCTTTCCGGCCGGGGGCATACGGGCGTGGAGGTCCGGGAACAGGCGCCGTCGGTCGAGGACTACTTCATGCTGCTCACGGAACGCGGCCAGCACCGCGACAAAGCGGCCCGCGCCACACCTTCTTAAGATATGGAACCAAGTAACGAACTCGTCATCCGCACGGAGCAACTCACCAAACGCTTCGGCACGTTCACCGCCGTCCGCGGCATAACGTTCAGCGTGCGCCGCGGTGAGATCTTCGGATTTCTCGGAGCCAACGGCGCCGGGAAGACTACGGCCATGCGCATGCTCTGCGGCCTGAGCCGCCCCACGGCCGGTCGCGGCTGGGTGGCGGGCTATGACATTGCGCACGAGGCCGAGCAGGTGAAACGCCACATCGGTTACATGAGCCAGCGCTTCTCACTCTATGGCGACCTGACCGTTCGCGAGAACCTGCGCCTCTATGGCGGCATCTACGGCATGAAGCGCCGCGACATCGCGGAGCGGGGCGCGCGGCTGCTGGACGAGCTGGAGCTGGCCGACAAGGCCGACACGCCCGTCGCGGCCTTGCCCCTGGGCTGGCGGCAGCGGCTGGCGTTCTCCGTCGCTACGTTCCACCGCCCCGAGGTCGTTTTCCTCGACGAGCCCACCGGGGGCGTCGACCCCGCCACGCGGCGCCGCTTCTGGGAGCTCATAGGCCAGGCCGCCGACAACGGGACCACCATCTTCGTCACTACGCACTACATGGACGAGGCCGAGTACTGCGACCGCCTCTCCGTCATGGTCGACGGCGAGATACGGGCCCTCGGGTCGCCGGCCCGGTTGCGCCGTGAAATGGGCGCCGCCACGATGGACGAAGTCTTCCGCCGCCTCGTCGGGGGCGAGACGGCCGGGACAACAGACCTATAAAAGAAAATAACGGGAATGAAGCTGTTTCTCAATTTCGTACGCAAGGAGTTCATGCACATATTCCGCGACGGCCGGACGATGCTCATCCTGCTGGCCATGCCTGTGGTGCAAATGCTGCTCTTTGGCTTTGCCATCTCCACGGACGTTTCCGGCATCAAGGTGGCGGCGCTCGATGCCTCGCGCGACGAGCTCACGCGCGCCGTGAAGCAGCGCTTCGCGGACAATCCCCGCTTCCGCTGGCAGGGCGAACTGGGCTCGGCGGCCGAGATGGAGCGGGCCTTCCGCCGCGGCGAGGTGAGCCTCGTCCTCGTCTTCCGCGACCGCTTCGCCGACCGCCTGCAGCGCGAAGGCGAAGTGGGCCTGCAGCTCGTGGCCGACGGGACCGAGCCCAACCAAGCGCAGCTGTCGGCCGCCTATGCCCAGGGCGTGCTGACGCAGGCACTCGGCGCGGCGGCGGGCAGTGACATCCGCGTCACTACGCGTTACCTCTACAATCCGCAGTCGGAGAGCGCCTACAACTTCGTACCGGGCGTGATGGGCATGATACTGCTCATCATCTGCGCCATGATGAGCTCCGTCTCCATCGTACGGGAGCGGGAGACGGGCACTATGGAGCTGCTGCTCGCCTCGCCGGTGCGGCCGGCCGTCATCATTCTGGGCAAGGCCGTGCCCTATTTCGCCCTCTCAGCGGTCAATGTGGCGAGCATCCTGGCGTTGGCGTCGGGCGTCATGCACGTACCCCTGCGCGGCAGTCTCTGGCTGCTGGTGGGCCTCTCGTTGCTCTACGTCTTCCTCGGCCTGTCGCTCGGGCTACTCATCTCGACCCTCGTGCGCACGCGCATGGCGGCGATGCTCGTCTCCGGCATGGGGCTCATCCTGCCCACGGTCATCCTCTCCGGCCTCATGTTCCCCATCGAAAGCATGCCGTCCCTGCTCCAAGGGCTCTCGGCCGCCGTGCCCGCGCGCTGGTACATCGCGGCCATGCGCAAGGTGATGATTCAAGGCGCCGACTTCGCGCAGGTGGGGCGCGAGGCCGCCGTCCTGCTGGGCATGACGCTCCTGCTGTTGGCAGTCAGCATGAAAAAGTTCAAACTAAGGCTGGAATAGGCTCCCCGGGACCCGCCGCTACGGGCCTTAGGGAAATTTTTACGGGGCTAAGGCCCGTAAAAACTGGGCTAGGCCCCGTGCGCGCGAACCGTAGCCGGGGAAAAGCGCCCACTGCTCCGGCCGTCACTCAGACTTTGCGATATGTTTCTCTTTTTACTGGAAAAGGAATTCAAACAATTGCGGCGCAACAAGTTCCTGCCCCGCATGATTCTGCTCATGCCCCTGGTCATGATGCTCGTATTGCCCTGGGCCGCCAACCAGGAGGTGCGAGACCTGCGCCTCTGCGTCGTGGACCACGACGGCAGCACGGCGGCGCGCCGGCTGGTGGAGCACGCCCTGGCCACGGACTACTTCCGGGCGGCTGCCCCGGCCGCGAGCTTCGACGAGGCCCTGCGCGAAGTGGAATACGACCGCGCCGACATTGTCCTGGAGATTCCGCCCCGATTTGAACGGATGCTGATGCGGGACGAACGGCCCGAAGTGTTCATCGCTACGCAGGCGGTCAACGGGACGAAGGGGGCGCTGGCGGCCAACTATCTGACGGGCGTCGTCACCTCGGCGGGGGGCCGGCTGCTCGAGTCCGGACCGGCGGCCGGACAGCTCGACGTGTCGCTGCGCTACCGCTTCAATCCCGCCCTCGACTACAAGGTCTTCATGGTCCCGGCCATGATGGTCATGCTCCTGACGCTGCTCACAGGCTTCCTGCCCGCGCTCAGCATTGTCGGCGAGAAGGAGGCCGGGACCATAGAGCAAATCAACGTGTCGCCGGTGGGGCGGCTCTCCTTCGTATTGGCCAAACTGGTGCCCTACTGGCTGGTGGGCCTCTTCGTGCTCACGCTGTGCCTGGGCCTGGCCGCCGTGGTCTACGGACTGACGCCGGCGGGCCGCCTCGGGGCTGTCTATGCCCTGGCCTGTGTCTACATCCTTGTGGTCTCAGGCCTCGGGCTGGTCATCTCTAACCACAGCGACACGATGCAGCAGGCCACGTTCATCATGTATTTCTTCATCATGATTCTCATACTGATGAGCGGCCTGCTCACGCCGGTGGCGAGCATGCCGCAGTGGGCCCGTTGGATTGCGGCCGCCAATCCGCTGAAGTACTTCGTAGACGCGATGCGCGCGGTCTATCTCAAGGGCAGCGGGCTCGGCGACCTGCTGCCGCAGCTGGGGGCGCTGGGCGCCTTCGCCCTGGTCTTTTGCACCTGGGCGGCGGCCAGCTTCCGCAAACAGTCGTGACGGAGCGGAAGTAAGTTCAGAAGTCGATGCTGAGACGGACGTTGATTTGCCGGCCCGTCAGATAGTTGGGCACGGCATACTGCGTGTTCGTGATGTCCGTAATCCAGTAGTAAGAATTGACGTTGTGAATGCCCAGGAGATTAAAGGCATCCAGCCCAATCCAGACATTCTTCACCGCGCGACCGAAGCCGTAAATGTGGCGGTCCTCGTTGTGGACCAGGCGATAGCTCAAGCCGACGTCGACCCGCTTGTAGGCCGGCGCGCGAAAGATCTGGGCCGCACGCCCGCTATGGGGCGGGCCGAAGGGCAAGCCGTCGGCCACAGCGGCCCGCAGCGTGAGGCGCCAGCGGTCGGTGCCGGGAAAATAGTCGGTAAAGTAGAGCGACAGGTTGTAGCGCTGGTCCGTAGGCCGCGGCAGCCACTGGCCGTCGAGCTTCTCCTTGGTGCGCATGAGCGAGAACGTGATCCACGAGTCCGTACCGGGGACAAACTCGCCAAAGAGCTTGAAGTCGATGCCCGCGGCGAAACCGCGGCTTTCGTTACGGCCCGTGTAGACGATGCGTACGTTGTCCACCTCGTAGGGTATGAGCCGGCTCAGCGCCTTATAGTAAACCTCTGTCGTGAAACGGAACGGACGGCCGAGCATACGGAACGTGTAGTCGCCGCCCAGGACAAAGTGGATGGAGCGCTGGGAACGGATGTCGCGGTTAAGGACCACGGTGGACTGCCCGCCGGCCAGGACCGTGTCGCGCAGTTCCTTGTAGAAGGGGGGCTGGTAGTAGAAACCCGTGGCCAGGCGGAAGGTCCACGCGTCGCTGAAGGCCGGGATGAGGCCCAACGAGGCGCGCGGCGAGAGCAACGTCTCGCCGTTCCAGTCCCAGTGGGAAAGGCGCAGGCCATAGGTAAGGTTGAAAAGCCCCACGCCCGTGTTGAAGCGCCACGTATCCTGGGCGTAGGCTTCGATACGGTTGCTCGTCATCTCGTTCTGTGACCGCAGGCTGTAGATAAGCTCCAGGCGGTCGGGGTTATGGGGCAGGGAGTAGCCCATAGAGTCGCGCATCTCCCACTCCCGGGCGTTTTCGCTCACGCGCTCGCGCCGCCAGTCCAGGCCGGCTTGGAGCGTGTGGCCGGCCAGGCGCGTGCGGAAGCGCAACCCGACGTCGAAAACGCGGGCGTTGAGCCGGTTGCGCGCGTGCTCCATGTAGGTGCCCACGCCCAGTTGCTCCTGCGTGGTGGCCTCGTTCAGCCAATACTCCCCCTGGATGTCGTAGGTCTCCCGCTCGCGCGTGGCGAAGGTGGACAGTTGCAGGGCCAGGAACGTGTTGGGCCCGAAGTGGCGCGTCAGGGTGGCGGCGCCGAAGAGCGTGCGGAAGGCGTCGCGCTCCTGTCCGTCGAAATAGACGCGGAAAGAGCGGGCCATCTCCATCGTTCCGAAGCGCGTCTCGCGGTCTTCGGGCTCGAAGTTGTAGTGATTCTCTGAAAAATTGCCGAGGAGGTCGAGGCTCCAGCGCTCGTTCGGGTGCCAGGAGACGTAGGCCTGCGCGTCGAGGAAGTTAGGCCGGTACTCGCCCTCCGTGTCGAGCGACCCGAGGAGGTAGCGCGTCGTCTTGTAGCGTACGGAGCCCATGACGCTCACCTTTTTGTTGCCCCAGCCCAGGTAGGCCCCGCCGCCCAGCATGGAGCCCGAGACGTTCGCCTCGAATTGCTCGGGCCGCTTGTACGTGATGTCGAGGACGGACGACATGCGGTCGCCGTAGCGGGCCTCGAAGCCGCCCGACGAGAAGCCGACGCTCTCCACCATGTCCGGGTTGATGACCGAGAGGCCCTCTTGCTGTCCGGAGCGCACCAGGAGGGGGCGATAGACCTCTATGCCGTTGAGGTAGACGCAATTCTCGTCGAACGAGCCGCCCCGCACGTTGTATTGCGAGGAAAGCTCATTGTGCGTAGAGACCCCGGCCTGCGTGGCGATGAGCTCTTCGATGGCGTTGCCGGTCGTAGAGGGCGCCAGGTGGCTCTCGGTCGGCGTGATGCGCTGCAGGGTTCCCGTCTGCACGCCGTGCCCGGTCACGACGGCCTCGCCCAGGGTGGAGGCGCCGTAGGGCGGCAGCACGGCGTCGACGCGTACGGAGTCGCGCACGCCGGTCAGGGTGCGTTTGCGCGTCTCGTAGCCTATCATGGAGAACACCACGACGAGCGTATCGCTCTCGGCGCACTGGAGCGAGTACTCCCCTTTCAGGTTCGTCACCGTGCGGGCCACTTGCCCCTGCACCCGGACCGTGGCCAGCTCGATGGGGGCGCCGTCGGCGTCCTTTACGATGCCGTAGACGCGGAAGCGCTGGCCGGCCGCCGCGGTCGGGAAGGAGAGCAACAGGACGAGCCCCGCGAGGAGCCCCCACAGGGGGCCGCGCCGCCGGACGGAAGTAGAGGAGAAAAGGGACATAGTTGCGTTCACGTGTAAAGACAGGAAACGGACGCCCGCCCCCGCGGCGGCGGACCGGACCGCGACAAGGCCGCAAGGGGAACAGGCGAAACGTGCGGTCAAAGTTCGGAAAAAAAAACGAACCCCGCAAATGCACCCCCTCAAAAGCATCGGCCGGCCGCTGCGCCACGGCCGCTAGGGCCTCGGCCCTGCCCCGCCGCCACGGGCCTTAGCCCCGTAAAAACTGGGCCTATTCCCGTAAAAACTGGCCCTAGCCCCGTTGTTCCCGTTCTTAGCCGCGTTGTTCCCGCCCCTGTTCCCGCGATTTTCACGCTTTGCCCCGCGGAAGGGCGCCAAGGCCGGGCGACGAGAGGCGGGGACACCGTAATTCGGGTTGAAATAACCGTAATCCGGGGAGTAAATCATTGGCGGACGTTTCCTAACTTTGTACCTTGAAATTCATAACCCCAAAACGACTACAACTATGAACAGTAACTGGATGAAGCACACACTCATGGCCCTGCTGGTCATGTCGACTTCGGGAACTACCGCCTGCGCCGGTGGAAACGACGGCGCGGACAACGAGTTACCCCGCGTTTATATGGTGAAGGACATCACGCCCGAAAACCTGGTGAAGGTCTACGAGGCCCTGGGCCGTCCGGCTACGGGGCGTGTGGCCGTGAAAATCAGCACCGGGGAACCGGGCGGCCACAACTTTCTCCAGCCGTCGCTGATTAAAGACCTGGTGCAGAAGGTCAAGGGCACCATCGTGGAGTGCAACACGGCCTACGGCGGCCGACGCTCCACGACGGCCGACCACCTCAAGGCGGCCGAAGAGCACGGCTTCACGGCCATAGCCAAAGTAGACATCATGGACGCGAACGGCGAGTTCAACCTCCCGATCCAGGACACGACGCACATCAAGTACGACATCGTAGGCTCGCACCTAAAGAACTACGATTTCATGATTAACCTGGCCCACTTCAAGGGACACGCCATGGCGGGCTTCGGTGGCGTACTGAAAAATCAGTCTATCGGCGTGGCTTCGGCCAACGGGAAAGCCTACATCCACACGGCGGGCAAGGTGCAGTCGCCCTCGACCCTGTGGAACAACCTGCCGGACCAGGACGCCTTCCTCGAGTCGATGGCGGCAGCGGCCCAGGGCGTGGCGGACTACTTCGGCGACCGCATCCTCTACATCAACGTGATGAACAATCTGTCCGTAGACTGCGACTGCGACGCTCACCCGGCCGACGCCCGAATGCAGGACATCGGCATCCTGGCCTCGACGGACCCCGTAGCCCTCGACCAGGCGTGTCTCGACCTCGTATATGCGGTGAAACCCGTTGAGGGCAACGACAACCGCCCCCTCATCGAACGCATCGAAAGCCGTAACGGACGCCACACGGTGGACTACGCCGCACAAATCGGGCTGGGCAGCCAGAAGTATGAGCTGGTCCGCCTGGACAAATAACCTATCGGCGCAGGAGGGCCGACCAGGCCGCTCCCGCGCTTCACACTGACAATGGACGCGACATGAAAGTTCTTCTCATCAACGGTAGCCCCCGTGCAAGGGGCAACACGTTTCTGGCCCTCACGGAAGTAGCCCGGACGCTGGAAGCGGAGGGCGTGGAAGCCGAAATCGTACACATCGGGACGCGGCCGGTACAGGGCTGCGTGGCTTGCGGCAAGTGTGCCGAGACGGGGCGTTGCATCTTCCCCGACGAACTCTACAAGACGCTGCGCGAGAAAGTGGAGACGGCCGACGGCCTTATCGTCGGTTCGCCCGTCTACTATGGCGGCCCCGCCGGCTCGCTCTGCGCCATCCTCGACCGCCTGTTCTACTCGAGCGGGCGCTTCCTGGCCTACAAGCCCGCCGCGGCCGTGGCCGTCTGCCGCCGAGGGGGCGCCAGCGCTACGTTTGACCGGCTGAACAAGTACTTTACCATCATGAACATGCCGGTAGTATCGTCGCAATACTGGAACAGCGTACACGGCCGTCTGCCTGGCGAAGCCGCGCAGGACCTGGAGGGAATGCAGACGATGCGTACCCTGGGACACAACATGGCCTGGATGCTGCGATGCCTGCACGGCGAAGCGGCCCAGCGGCCTACGCCCGAGGCGCAGATTTTCACGAACTTCATCCACTAAGCCGCCCGCGACAAGCGGCGGAATACGAAAAAAATCGAGGCCCCTGCACTGCCTTCCGGCAGACAGGGGCCTCGATGGTACGTGGCGTAGTGGCAACGACCGGGCGCTCACTCCACGCGGACCGGCACTATGGGCTGCTGCTTCACCTCGTCGAGCGGGCGGGCCTGGTAAGTAACGCGGGCGAAATCCACCTTACGGAGGTCGATGCAGCGTATGGCGCTGTTGTACATGGTCCTATAATATATGCGTCGGTGCGTAGGGTCGGTGGCCGAGGTCCACTGCGTGGCGCTGGGAATCGGGGCGGCCGAGGCGCCGGGAGCGGTCTCGATGCCAACGGGAATATCGAAGTTGTTCAGAATCTGGAACCCCTGGCGCACGGCCGTCTCGGCGTCGGCAGCGAGCGGGGCCGACGCCTGATAGAGTGCGGCGCGGACGAAACGCGAAGGGGGCGTCACGTCGCCGGGCAAGCCCAGGAAGCCACTGCCCGCACCGAACTGGGCCAGCTTCAAGGCGCCGAGCTGACGGGCCGGCGCGTTGCCGGGAACGAGATTAACGTAGTTGTTCAGATTCGTCAGCTGCCATTCCAGCCCCGGCGAGTTGGTGAGCACGCCCAAGGGATTGTCGTAGAAGTGTAACTCCCCGTCGACAATCTCCAGCACCACCTGGCGGCCGGAAGGGTCGGCGAAACGCCAGTGTACGGTCGAGGCGCGCGGGTCGACAGCCACGACGTGGACCCGCGCTATGGCGGCTTTCACCTCGTCTACCGTGGCACATTCGCCCAGTATCCACGACACGAGCTGCAAGTCGGCAATGCTCGTGGCGCGCAGGGCCGCGTCGTAGGGCTCGTAGCCGCCATAGTTGGGGAAGTAAAACAGTCCCGCCGAAAGCCCGGCCTCGTTCAAGCCCTCGGCTACAAATTCTTTCTGCTCTACGGCCAGCCCCACGTAGCCGTAGCGCGCCGTGAAGACCATGCCGTCCGCGCCGCCGGGCACCAGCGACTGCTGACGGTAGCCCCGGGGAACGACGACATACTGACTGTTCAAGTCGCTGCCGCCCCACTCGATGGTGCGCGCCAGAATAGTGGTGCTGTCGGCCGCCCGCAGCGTGATGCCCGTGCAGGCATCGGCCGGCGGCGCAGCCAGCACGGAGCAGGCGGCGGCACAGGCCAGCCATTTCAGGATTCTCTTTTTCATAGCCTTATGTTTTATGGATTTCGTAGCGGAACTCTTCCCCGCCCTTTTCCGACTGAGGAACGGCCCACTCCACAAAGGTAAGAAAATATATCCACCCGCCGCGCGTTTTCCGGGATTAGTCCGGCCTTTTCCGCCCTAATCCCCCTTCCTCCGCCGCTAGGCCGGGACGAAAAAAGGCCGCGACCGGCGTCTCGGACGTCGGTCGCGGCTCGTACACTCTCAGGGGTTCGAACCCTGGACCCACTGATTAAGAGTCAGTTGCTCTACCAACTGAGCTAAGAGTGCAGGGGTCGTTCCCGTTTTGCGAGTGCAAAGGTACAGCTTTCTACGATACTATCCAAATTATTCTACATCTTTTTCGCCTCCGCCTCTAAATCGCGGCCGGGGATTACGGCTGGACGACAGCGCGATGGGCGGAAACGCCGGCGGGCCTATTGCCGTGCGTCCCGGGCCTGGGCGGCGCTCCCGGACCTGTGTTCGCGGAAGCTGAAGGCAAAGAGCAGGAACACCACGGCCGAGTAGGCGGCGAAGATGAACCACGACGTGCGCCAGCCCTCGAGTTGCAGTTCGGCCGGGACGTTGTAGACGAAGTGGTTCACTACGGCCTGTGCCCCCAGCGTACCGATGGTGGCGCCCAGTCCGTTAGTCATAATCATGAACAGCCCTTGCGCGCTGCTGCGGATGTCGGGCTCCGTGCTGCTGTCCACATAGAGCGCGCCCGACACATTAAAGAAGTCGAACGCCACGCCGTAGACAATCATCGAGAGGATGAACATCCAGAGCCCGTTGCCCGGATCGCCGAACCCGAAGAGGGCAAAGCGTAGCACCCAGGCCAGCATGGCGATGAGCATCACCCGTTTGATGCCGAAGCGCTTTAGGAAGAAGGGGATGAGCAATATGCAGCAGGCCTCGCTGATCTGGGAAAGGGAGATGAGGACATTGGGATGGCTCGCACCGAACGTATCCGCGTAGAGCGGGATATTCTCGAAGCTCATAATGTAAGGGTTGGCGAAGCCGTTCGTAATTTGCAAGGAAACGCCCAGCAGTATGGAAAAAAGGAAGAAGACAGCGAGGCGGCGCTCCTTGAACAGCTTGAAAGCCCGGAGGCCTAACGCGTCGGACAGGGACTTACGCTCGCCGCTCCCCACGGGGCAGGAAGGCAGCGTCTGGGCGTAGAGGCCGAGCACGAGGCTCAGTGCGGCCGAGACGAAGAACTGTTGGTACGTCGTCTGGAAGCCGAACACGTCGACCGCCCACATGCTGCAGATGAAGCCCACCGTTCCGAAGACGCGGATGGGCGGGAAGTCTTTCACCGTGTCGAGGCCCACGCGCGTCAGGCCGTTGAAGGCCACCGAGTTGCTCAGGGCCAGCGTCGGCATGTAGAAGGCCACGCTGAAGGCGTAGAGGGTGAAGAGCGGCGCCATGTCCACCGCCGCGCCCGCCTGCATACCGTAGAAGGCCGCGGCCGCCATGAAGGCGCCCGCCAGAAAGTGGCAGCAGCCCAGCAGCCTTTGGGCCGGCACCCAGCGGTCGGCCACGACGCCCATGAGCCCGGGCATGAAGATAGAGACTATACCCTGCATGGCATAAAACCAACCGATGCTCTCGGCCAGCCCTACCCGGACAAGATAGCTGCCCATGCTGGTAAGATAGGCGCCCCAGACAGCAAATTCGAGGAAATTCATCGCCACGAGGCGGATACGCAAAGATAAGTGATTCATTCGGTTCAGATTTGTGAAGATTCGGTCTGAAGGAGCTGCTCCAGGGCGGCTTGCAGCTGCGCCTGGTCCACGCGCTCCGTGAACTGGCAGCGGACCACGCCGCCCTGGTCCGCCACGTAGACACGCGGGATGGTGTGTTCCGCAAACAGGGCGTAGAGGCTACGGTCCGGGCAGGCGCAGTAGGGGAGCGTCAGCCCCTGGGCCGCCCAATAGGCCGCGACGTCCGCGGCTCCCTCCTCGCGGCTGATGCAAACGAAGCCGACGCGGCCGCCATAGGTCTCGTAGAGCGTCTGCAACCGGGGCAGTTCGCGCTGACAGTCCGCGCAGTCCGTGTGGAACAGCACGACGACAGCCGGACGGCCGGCCAGCGTGGCGGGCGTCACCTCCTGCCCGTCGGACAGGACGGCCGTGAACGCCGGCAAGGCGTCGCCCACGCGGACAATGTCGCCCGAGCCCGACGCCGCTTCGTCGTCCGTCAGACAAGCGCTGACGGAAAACAGCAGACAGACGGCGCAGACCCACCCGGTGAGGAAACGTTTCATAGGCTTTTCGGCAGAGCCAGCGGGCTCTTTCCTGCAAATTTACAAACTCCGCCCGATTTTTCGGGGATAGGAAAAAATTTTTTATAAATACGCCGGGCGATTGTTACAAAAGACCTTTCTTTGCGTTAACCTTTTAGAAAGCGCCCCACGCCGGGGCCCGAAAACATTGCCTCAGCGCCATGAACAAGCCCAACGGACCGTCCGCCCCCTCCGCCCGGCCTGCCCCGAA
>OHQT01000370.1_pt1 | contig 25031 bp, 19 predicted proteins | sample 1578221 | NCBI WGS metagenome assembly OHQT01 (sample SAMEA3879547, study PRJEB24766) | human gut metagenome | biome: human-associated habitat; feature: feces | place: USA | collected 1985/1987
AAGATCTCTTTCTTGCTTCACCAGGGCTCCCCCGGCTTAGCGAGTGCAAAAGTACAAACTTTCGCCCTAACCGTCCAAACTTTTATCCAACTTTTTTTGAGAAAGTTTATCAATTATAAGTCTTACAAGCGAGTAAAGAAGCTGAATCTCTGCGCCTTATGAAAATTTTCAACTTATTGAAAAAATGTCGCGGAGAACAGGCCCCGAGCTGCGAAAGATTGAGCCCTGAGACCTTTATTATAATAAAAGCAGTCCGGGGACAAGCCGGACTGCCTGTTGATTTACCAAGTTTTGTACGGGTGCTGCCTTAAACTGGAATTGTAGTAACGGCGGTCGCCCGTCACCTCTGTCCCGATAAAGGACGGGAGCTCAACGGGCTCATCGGGTGAGGAAAGTTCCACCTCGGCCATAATCAGCCCTTCGTTTTCCCCGAAGAACTCGTCGACCTCAAACACATGCCCGCCCCAAGGCACGAGCCAGCGCACCTTATCTATAATGCCCGGCTCGCACAGTTTCATCAACGCGTTGGCCTCGTCGGGGGAGATTTCTTTCTCGAACTCGTAACGGGACAACCCGTTATCGGTCGACAGCCCCTTGATGGTCAGGTAACCTTTTTCGTCGCGCAGACGGACGCGCACCGTACGGCCGGACTGACTGCAAATGTAGCCCTGCACGATATGGCTATGCGAACGCGCGGCCGGCTTAAAGTCGCCCGTCACCAGAAATTTCCGCTCTATCTCCAGTCCCATCCTCAGTTCATGAAGAAGTAGTACAGACAGAGACCCGCTACCATCAGGACAATCAGTCCTATAAATATACCGTTCACCACGCGCCGCGCCTGTCGGGCCTGACGCGCAGCGCGTGCATTTCGTTTTGCCTGGTGTTTTTGATTCATAGCTGTATTGTTTTTATGGATAAAAGGTAAAATTCCACGAAACGAATCGGGCGGACGCTCAGTCCTTGTGTTCCTGACCCGCGAACTCCATCAGATAGGACTTGATGAAGCCGTCAATCTTCCCGTCCATCACGCCGTTGACGTCGCTCGTCTGGTAACCGGTGCGGTGGTCCTTCACGCGGCGGTCGTCGAACACGTAACTGCGAATCTGGCTGCCCCACTCGATTTTCTTTTTCCCGGCCTCAATCTTGGCCTGTTCGGCACGGCGTTTCTGCAAGGCGCGGTCATAGAGTTGTGAACGCAGCAAGCGCATGGCGTTTTCGCGGTTCTCCAACTGCTTGCGGCTTTCCGTGTTCTCAATCAAGATTTCTTCCTCCTCGCCGGTATCGGGGTCCTTATACTGGTAGCGCAGACGCACGCCAGTCTCCACCTTGTTCACATTCTGGCCGCCGGCACCTCCCGAACGGAACAGGTCCCAACTGATTTTGGAAGGGTCTACGTACACTTCGATGGTATCGTCGACAAGCGGCGTGACAAATACGGAGGCGAAGCTCGTCATGCGCTTCCCCTGGGCGTTGTAGGGCGACACACGGACCAGCCGGTGCACGCCGTTCTCGCTTTTCAGGTAGCCGTAGGCATACTCCCCCTCTATCTCCATCGTCACGGTCTTGATGCCGGCCTCGTCGCCGTCCTGCAGGTTCGAGATGGTCACCTTGTAGCCGTGGGCCTCGGCGTAGCGCATGTACATTCGCATCAACATGGAAGCCCAGTCCTGGCTTTCCGTTCCGCCGGCTCCCGAGTTGATTTTCAGCACACAGTCCATGGAGTCCTCCTCCTGGCGCAGCATGTTTTTCAGCTCCAGGGCTTCGATGGCCTCGAGCGTTTTGGCATAGTCCTCGTCCACTTCTTCCTCTGTCACCATGCCGTCCTTGTGAAAGTCGAAAGCCAGGTCCAGCTCGTCGACCAGCAGTTTCACGTTCTTATATCCCTCGATCCATTTCTCGAGTCCCTTCACTTTTTTCATTTGTTCCTCGGCCCGCTTCGCGTCGTCCCAGAATCCCGGGGCCTGCGTGCGCAGCTGCTCTTCCTCGAGCTGTACGGTTTTTGCGTCGATGTCCAGGTAGCGGTGCAGGGCCTCGGCCCTGTCCTTCACGTCCTTCAGTTGGTCAATGGTGATCATTCTTCTGTCTTATTCGTTTCCTGCTGGGCGGCCTTCTGTTCGGCCTCAGCGTCCTTATATAATTGCGCGATGGCGTCGGCGTACCGTTCGTACACCACGCCGCGCTTCACTTTCAACGTATTGGTCAGTTCGCCGTTCTCTATGGTGAAAGGCTCGGGCAAGAGGATAAACCGCTTCACCTTTTCGTAGTGAGCCAGTTCCTGCTGCAACATTTCGAGACGGTCGCCCACCATACGGACAATCTCCGGATGCCGGCACAGGGCGGCGTCGTCCGGGGCCTCGATGCCGTGCTCGTCCGCGTAGCGCCGCAACAGCTTATAGTCCGGCACCAGGAGGGCAGAGACGAACTTGTGCTTGTCGGCCACAATGACGGCCTGCTCTATGTATTTGTCGATGACCAGCTTCGATTCTATTATCTGCGGGGCAATGTATTTGCCGTTCGACGTTTTGAAGAGGTCCTTGATGCGTTCCTTCAGATAGAGTTCGCCGTCCTTCATGTAGCCGGCGTCGCCCGTGTGGAACCAGCCGTCGGCGTCGAACGCCGCCTTCGTGGTCGAGTCCTTTTTATAATAGCCCGGCGTGATAGTTTTCCCACGGAGCAGGATTTCGTCCTGTTCGCCGAACTTCAGTTCCAGGCCTTCTATCAGGCGGCCTACCGACCCTATCGAGCAAGGCCGTCCCGGAATGTCGCACGAGACGGTGGCCGTCGACTCCGTCAGGCCGTAGCCCACCACCATATTAATACCCGCCGCATGCACAAAACATTCGATGGCTGGAGAGACGGTCGCCCCCGCCGTGGGGAAGAAGTTCGCCCGCTCCAGGCCCAGCATGTGGCGCAGTAGGTTGACGATAGTCCGGTTGTAGAAGCCGTACTTCAGCCGCAGGGCCAGTGGCGGTTCCTTGCCTTTCGAGCGGTAATCTATCCAGCACCGGCTGCCCACTTCGATGGCGTCGCGAATGAGCTTGCGCTCCAGAAACGGGCCGTTGTCCATCCGGTCCTGAACACCCTGATATACCTTTTCCCAAAAGCGGGGTACGGCGCACATGCACGTCGGGTGCACCTCCTGCATAGAGCGCTGCACGTCCGTCGGCCGCAGGTTAATGGCCAGGCGGGCTCCTTCGGCCAAACACAGATAAGACCAGGCCCGCTCGAATACATGCGTAAAGGGGAGGAAGTTGAGCACTACGTCGCGCTCCGACAGCGGCAGCACCTTGTCGTTCACCCGGAACGCCTCGTGATACATGCCGTAGGTCAGCATGACGCCCTTGCTCGCGCCGGTCGTCCCGCTGGTGTAGAGGATGTTGGCCAGGTCGTCGTAACTGACGCCCGCCGCACGCTCGCGCAGCTCCTCGTTCAGGTTGTCGCCGTCGCTCAGGGCCACAAATTCGTCGAAGTACATCGACATCCGGTCGTTCGGCCGCCGCGTCACCGAGCGGTCGAAGATGACGATGTGCTCCAGGGTGGGACAAAGCGAGATAACGCCCATCACCACGTCGTACTGTTCCTGTTCGCCGACAAAGAGGCAGCGCACCTCCGCGTCGTTGACCATGTAGGCCACCTGCGCGCCGCTGCTCGTCGCATAGAAGGGGATGGTCACCACCCTGACGCCGTAGGCGCCGAAGTCCACGTAGAGGCAGTGCGGCATGTTTTGGGAGAACACCGCCACGTTTTCCTGCACCCCGATTTCGAGTTCCAGCAGGGCGCGCGATACGCGGTGTACACAATTGGAGAACTCTCGCCAAGACACCGCTACCCAACGGTTCAGCTGGTAATCGCGGTATTTGAGCGCCGGCCGGTCGCCGTAGCGTTGCGCCTGCGAATGAATCAGTTCGGATAGATGACAATTGTTCAGCATAGCCCCTCCTTGCGATAGGACAAAGATAAGAGTTTCATTTCAAATATTAAACTTTTCAAACCGTTTTTTTACAGAACCGGCGAATTATGTATTCTTGTTTCCCGAAGTCGACAGGCAGCCCGGGCAAGAGATGGAAAAGCCAGGCTCAGCCTTGTCCCGCCGCCCGCCTTTTGCTATCTTTGTTTCCCGAATACAGGATACGGCCCGGGCAAGTAACGGAAAAACCAGGCATTTACTTGCCCCGCCGCCTGCCTTTCGCTATCTTTGTTCCACGAAGTCAGCCCGTCACCCGGACCTGAGAGCCCAACGCCAGGCCGCCGCACAGCCGGCCGCCGGACCCGCGCGGACTTCGTTCACCAAACGACACGACTCATGAAACCCAATGCCGAAACGCTCGACCGACTGACCGCCGAGGCCGTCGAACTGCTCCAGTCGCTCATCCGCATCCCCGCGCCCAGCCGCGAGGAAGGCGAAAGGGCCGATTTCATCGAACAGCAACTGAAAGATTGGGGCCTCGCGCCCCGCCGTGAAGGGAACAACCTCTGGTGTCTGTCCGAGATGCGCCCCGACCGGCCGACGCTGCTGCTCAACGCCCACATCGACACGGTGCGCCCCGTCAAGGGCTGGCAGCGCGCCCCCTTCTGTCCGACGGCCGAGGGCGACCGTCTCTACGGCCTGGGCAGCAACGACTGCGGCGGCGGACTGGTCGCCCTGCTCCAGACCTTCCGCCTGCTGCGCAACGAGGCGGACACTCCGTGGAACCTCGTCTATCTGGCGTCGGCCGAGGAAGAAGTCTCGGGCCGCGACGGCCTGGAACGGGCCCTGCCCCTGCTGCCGCCCATCGACTGCGCCGTCGTGGGCGAGCCTACGGGGCTGCAACCGGCCATAGCGGAAAAGGGCCTCATGGTGCTCGACGTGACGGCCCGGGGCCGGGCGGGCCACGCTGCCCGCGAGGAAGGCATCAACGCCCTCTACCGCGCGTTGCCCGACATCGAGTGGTTCCGCACGTTCCACTTCCCCCGCGTGTCGCCGCTGCTGGGCCCCGTCAAGATGAGCGTTACCGTGATTCATGCCGGGACGCAGCACAACGTCGTCCCGGATACATGTACGTTCACCGTCGACGTGCGCAGCAACGAACTTTACTCCAATCAGGAAATCCTCGATGAAATCTGTCAAAACGTGAACTCGGAGGTGAAAGCGCGGTCCACGCGCCTCAACTCCTCGCGTATTGCGACGGACCACCCGCTGGTACGCCGCGCCGTCGCCCTGGGTTGCCGGCCGTTCGGGTCGCCTACGCTCAGCGACCAGGCCCTGATGCCATGGCCGTCGCTCAAACTCGGCCCCGGAGAGTCCAGTCGCTCGCATACGGCCGACGAATACATCCGCCCCGCCGAAATCCGCGAAGCCATCGCGCTCTACGGCCAGTTGCTCGGTGCCTGAGGGCGCACCGACGCGCCGCCTCTACGCCCGCTGCCTGACAGTAGCGCGTCCGCCCTCCGCCCGACCCGCGACGCCCGTTCCGTAAACATGAACTTGAAGATAGAGACTGCCTTATGAGAAATATTATTTTCCTGCTCCTCGCCCTGCTCTCCCTGACGGGCTGCCACCGCAAGCCGTCGGCGGAAGCTCTGTTCCAGGAAACGTCGACCGGCGTTGTCGTCGTCCTCAACGCCTTTTATTACGAAATCCAGTTGCCCGACGGCAGCCGGCTCTACTTTAACGGCCTCGACGAAAACGGAAACATCGAGGGCCTCACTCCGGACGAAGACAAGGCCGCACGCCAGCGCAGCTACATCACGGGCACGGCCTTCTTCGTCGGTAAGCACGGCACGCTCATGACCAACCGCCACGTGGCGCAACCGGACATCGACGCCGACCTGGTGAGCCAAAGCATGGCGCGCCTGATGCAAATGATGCGGCAATACCTGGCCGAAGCCATGGCCTACCTCTCCACGCAATACGACCAGTTGGAAAGGCAGAAGCAAGACTGTTACTACACGGACTACTACGGTTACACCTACGCCGACCGGAATCGCCTGAACAGCATCGTCGCCGAACAGGAGAAGCTGCGCCAGAAGTACCAGGAACTGGACGCCTCGCTGAGCAGCCTGAGGGGCAACCTGGACCCGGCGCGGATACGAATCCGGCCGATTTGCGAACTGGGCATCGCCTACAACGGTAGCTTTGTCACCTCCGAGCACGACTTCCTCGACAAGAACCCTTGCAGCGTGGTCCGCGTGTCGCAGCAAGCCGACGTAGACCTGGCCCTGCTCCAGCTGAAGCGTAAGCAGACGCCGGCGCACTGCCACGTGTTCCAGATGCGGGGCGACGCCGACACGTCGACCCCGGCCGGACGGTTCCGCGCATTACTGACGGGAGGCGCCGGGCAGGAGGAACTGAAAATAGACCAGCAGCTCTACATGATTGGCTATAACGCCGGCCTCGTCCTGGCCAACACGCGCCAGGGCATCAAGGTGCAGATGACCAGCGGAAAGGTGACGCAACTGCCGGACGGGCAGCGCCTGCTTTACAGCATACCGACGCTGCAGGGTTCGAGCGGCAGTCCGGTCATCGACGACGAGGGCTATCTGGTCGCCGTTAATTTCGCCAAGCTCGGGATGACGGACAACTTCAACTTCGGCATTCCGGCCGAACGCATCAAGGAATTTCTTCACCCGTAGGCCGGGGGCCGGAGGGCGACCGCCTGGCCGAAGGGACAAAAACTCCCCATTTCATCGGCCGGCCGACCGAACCCGTTCCTCTTCCGCTACATCCCGCAGCAACGGGGCTAAGGCGCGTCGCGACGCGCCTTAGCCCCGTTTTTTCTCGCCTTAGCCCCGTTTTTTCTCGCCTTAGCCCCGTTTTTCCGAAGACTGGCCGAGGGGCGGCAGTCACTGTCCGGCCCGTTCCGGTCCGCGACGGACACACGGCGCCGCAACGGCCCGAACTGACCGGGCAAAATACGACAGAAAAACAGCGTGCGGCGCAACGCCCCGAAACGGGATGCTGCGCCGCACGCTGAGGGAGACGGCCCCGGCGAGTCCGGGAGACGTCCGGCGGGCCGGTCACTCTATCACGGCGGCCCGGATGAGGCGGACGTCCTCTATGGGCCGGTCGTCGGCATTGGTTTCCACGCCCTGTATGGCCTCTATCACCTCGAGCCCCTCTACCACTTCGCCGAACACGGTGTACTGCCCGTCCAGGTGGGGCGAGCCGCCCGTTTCGCGATAGACCGGGTCGAGCGAGGCGTCGAGTTCCACGGCGCCCTTCGTCACTTCGTAGACGTCGCCGGCTATGGCGCCGAGCTGGCTGTCGGTGAAGCGCTGCCCCCAGACTACGTAGAACTGCGAGCCGCTGCTGCGGCGCTCGGGGTTGACGTCGTCGCCCTCGCGGGCCGCTGCGACGACGCCGCGGCGGTGATAGTGCTTCGGGTAAAGAATCTCGGCCGGGAGCGTATAGCCCGGCCCGCCCTCGCCCAGCAGCTGGCCGGGCTTCGCATGGCGCGAGTCGGGGTCGCCCGTCTGCACCATGAACCGTTTGATGACACGGTGGAAGAGCAGGCCGTCGTAATATCCCTCGCGCACCAGCTTGAGGAAGTTGTCCCGATGAATCGGGGTGTCGTCATACAGGGCAATGACAAAATCGCCCATCGTAGTCTCCACCTTCACGCGGTGGGTCAGGCTGTCCTGCGCACCGGCCGCCGCGACCAGCACGACGGAACATAGCAACAGCAGACTGCGGCGTAAACTTTGCAGGGTCATGGCAATTGGATTTGAATGGAAGGATTAAACAAGGCCCTCGTTGCTCTGGAACGTCTGCTCTACGGCATCGGGCTTCGGCGCATCGGCCGGCGCCGAAGCGGACTTCTTCGGCTTTTTCCTGGCATACCGGCTGACGCTAATCATCATGCCGAAGTAGACACAATTGATAAGGGTCGACGTACCGCCCCGGCTGATAAGGGGCAGCGGCTGACCCGTCACCGGCACCAGACCTACGGCCACGAGCATGTTGATGAGGGCCTGATTGACCAGCAACAGGGCGAGGCCCATGATGAGGAAGGCGGGGAAATTGCGCTCGCAGCGGCTGGCGATGCGCCCCGCACGGACGAGCAGCACCATGTAGAGAAAGACCACCAGAATAGCCCCCCAGAGGCCAAGTTCCTCGACAATGATGGCGTAGATGAAGTCGGAATAGGCCTGGGCCAGGTGGTCGCGCTGCTCCGAGTTGCCGGGCCCCTTCCCGATGAAGTTCGACGAGGCGATGGCAATATTGGCGTGGGCCTCCTGCGGGTGTTCGGCGAGAAAGACCGTATCGTTCTCCACATCGGAAGTGTGGTCCGTCAGACGGGCCACCCACGTGTCGATACGGTGCAGGCCGGGGACGTCGTTGAGCGTTTCCTTGGGCAACGTCTCCACCAGGAGGACCGCCCCGAGGATAATGGCCGCGAAAAAGGCGACAATCTTGCCCAACTGTATCATCGGAACACGGCCGAGAAACATCATGAGAAAAACGGTACCGAAAAGGATGACCGCCGTGGAAAGATTCTCTGAAAAAATGAGCAGGCAGACCACGCCGGACGAGACAAGTATCCACTTCATGGCCCTACGGTCGGCGCCCTCCTCGCGTTGCCAGCAAGCCAGAATCAGGGCCGTCGTGATGATGACGACTCCCTTGGCCAGCTCGGCCGGCTGGAAGCGGATGCCCAGAATATAGAGCCAGCGCGCGCCCTCGTTGGTCCGGACGCCGAAGAAGAGGGTCAGGATGAGCAAGACGACACAGATGGGGAGGAAGAATACGGGGATAATCTTGAAATAACGGCAGGGCAGCGCGTGGAAGAACCAGACGACGGCCGTGCCCGCCGCCAGGAAGGCGGCCTGCTTGAAGAGCGGGGCCAGGAAGTCGCCCGACTTGTAGGAGAGCGAGCTGGCTGCGCTGAAGACCTCGACCAGCGAAATCATGCAGAGCAGGAAAAACACGATCCAGATGACAAGGTCGCCCTGGAATATTCTGCGGAAGAAAAATTTCATTTATCGGATTTCGTTGCTGTTGAATATGACGGAGCGCCCCACGGCCTGTCAATGCAGCCGGGCGCGTACTTGCGACTTGAACTGTTCGCCGCGGTCCTCCATGTTGTGGAACAGGTCGAAGCTGGCGCAGCAGGGACTGAGCAGCACGGTGTCGCCCGGACGGGCCAGGGTGGCGCACGCCTCGACGCAGGTGGCCATGCTGTCCGTGTCGGCCACGGGAAGACCCAAGCCGTCGAACGCGGCGTGGAGCGGGGCGTTGTCGGCGCCGAGGTAGACCAGTGCGCGGCACTTCTGGCGGACGAGGGGCACTATCTCGCTGTAGTCGTTGCCCTTGTCTTTCCCGCCGACGATGAGTACGACGGGCGTCGTCATGCTCTCGAGGGCCCAGCGGCAGGCGTCAACGTTGGTGGCCTTGGAGTCGTTCACGTAGTGGACGCCGTCGACGTCGCAGACGCGTTCCAGGCGGTGTTCCACGCCGGGGAAGTCGGAAAGCCCGGCCCGCACGACGTCGGCGGGCGCGCCGGCACAGAGGGCGGCCAGCGCGGCGGCCAGCGAATTGCGCAAATTGTGGCGGCCGGGCAGGGAGAGGGCCGAAAGGGGCATTTCAAAAGGCACGGGGGCCGTCAGGCGGAAACGGTCGCCGTCGGCGTAGCCCACGGCGCCGGGCCGGGGAGCGTCGGCAAAGGGATAAAGGCGACGGGCGGCGGGATACTTGGCCAGCTCGTGCCCGATGTGTTCGTCCTCGAGCCAATAAATAAAGGCGTCGTCGGGCCGCTGGTTGCGCAGGATGCGCATCTTGGCGTCGACGTAGTTCTGCATGCAGTAATCGTAACGGTCCAGGTGGTCGGGCGTGATGTTCAAGAGGACGGCGACGTCGGCCCGGAAGTCGTACATGTTATCCAACTGGAACGAGGAAAGCTCTATGACGTAACCGGGACGGGGCGCCTCGGCCACCTGATAGGCCAGGCTGTGGCCGATGTTGCCCGCCAGGCCGTAGTCCATGCCGGCCTTCCGGAGAATGTGGTGAATGAGCGAGGTGGTCGTGGTCTTACCATTGCTGCCCGTGATGCAGACCATGCGGGCGTCGGTGTAACGGCCGGCCAGCTCGATTTCACTGATAATGGGGACGTGGCGTTCGCGAAGGGCCACAATCACAGGCGCCGTGTCGGGGATGCCGGGGCTCTTGACCACCTCGTCAGCCTGGAGGACGCGCTCGGCCGTATGGTGGCCCTCCTCCCAGGCAATGCCGTAACGCTCAAGCATTTGCTTGTGCGTCTCGCCTATGTGCCCGGAGTCGGAAACGAAGACTTCAAAGCCTTGCTTCTGAGCCAGGACGGCGGCCCCTACGCCGCTCTCACCGGCTCCCAAAATGACTGTTCGCATCTGGTATGAAGATTTTTATCGGATTTTTAGTGTTATGATGGTGGCAGCGGCCAGGAGTATCGTGGTTATCCAGAAACGGACGGTTATCTTGGACTCGTGCCACGCCCCGTGCGGCCAGTTCTTGAACACATAGTGGCAGGTGGGGTCGAGCTGGTCCTTGAGGACACGGAAATTATCGTGGATGGGCGTTCGCTTGAACAGGCGGCGACGGACACCCTTGCGCTTGCCCGACTTGTAATACTCCACCTGAAGGATAACACTGAGACTTTCCACGAGGAATACGCCGCAGAGGATGGGAATGAGCAGCTCCTTGTGGATGATAATGGCCAGAACGGCGATGACGCCGCCTATCGTCAGCGAGCCGGTGTCGCCCATGAAGATCTGAGCGGGATAAGCGTTGTACCATAGGAAACCGATGAGGGCCCCTACCATGGCGGCGATAAAGATTACCAGCTCCTGCGACCCGGGTATGTACATGATGTTGAGGTAACTGGCAAACTCGATGTGGCTGGACACGTAGGCCAGGATGCCCAGCGCGATACAGATGATCGCCGAGTTTCCCGCCGCCATGCCGTCCATGCCGTCGTTCAGGTTAGCGCCGTTCGAGACGGCCGTTATCACGAATATCGTCACGATGACGAAGAGAATCCAGCCGGCCTGGGTCTTGTACTTCCCGCAGAAGGACATGAGCTCGGTGTAGTCGAGGTTGTTGTTCTTCACAAAGGGGATGGTGGTCTTGGTCGATTTGACGGGCTCGCTCTTGTGGACCACTTCGGTCTGGGCCCCGCCGTGATGCTCGACTTCCACGTTCTCGCGGATGACAGCGTCGGGGCTGCAATAGAGAACCAGGCCTACAATCAGGCCCAATACGACCTGGCCGAGTATCTTGAACCTGCCGGGAAGGCCGTCCTTGTTTTTCTTGAAATTCTTGATATAGTCGTCCACAAACCCCAAGGCCCCGAGCCACAGGACCGTTACAATCATCAGAATCATATAGATGTTGCGCAGGCGGCCCAGTAACAGGCAGGGCACGAGGACGGAGACGATAATGATGATGCCGCCCATGGAAGGCACGTTCAGTTTCTGGACGCCGAACGGGTCTATGGACGCATCGCGCTGGACTTCGCTGAAATTGTGGCGCTTCATCCATTTGATGAAGTACTCGCCGAACCATGCCGAGATGACCAGGGCGAGCATCAGGGCCAACAGGGAGCGGAACGAGATGTAGCTCCACAAATTGGAGCCGGGTACTCCGAACTGCTCCAGAAAACGGAAGAGATAGTAGAGCATGGCTTGTCGTTTTTAGAAGAATTACTGGGCGGGCTGCGCGGCGGGGGTCAGCGGCAGGCCGAAAGCGGCGCGCACTTCCTCGTGGTCGTCGAAGTGGTGCTTCACGCCTTTCACTTCCTGGTAGGGCTCATGGCCTTTCCCGGCCACCAGGATCACGTCGCCCGGCTTGGCCATCATGACGGCCGTACGAATGGCCTCGCGGCGGTCGGCAATGCAGATGGTCTTGCGGGCCTGCTCCGCGTCGAGGCCGGCCAGCATGTCGTCGATGATGGCCTGGGGCTCCTCGAAACGGGGATTGTCGCTCGTCAGAATCAGCCGGTCACTGCGATTGGCGGCCTCGCGGGCCATGAGCGGACGCTTGCCTTTGTCGCGATTGCCGCCGGCGCCGCAGACGGTGATGATTTCGCCCTTGCCATGAACTATCTCGTCGATGGACGTCAGCACATTGGCCAAGGCGTCGGGCGTATGGGCGTAGTCAATAATGGCACAGACGCCTTTCGGCGAACGGATGGCCTCGAAACGGCCGTTCACGGGGTGGAGCGTGGAAAGCACGCGCAACACCTCGGCCGGCTCGTGGCCCAGCATGACCGCCGTGCCGTAGACCGCCAGCAAGTTCGAGACGTTGAACCGCCCGACGAAGCTGACACTCACCTCGCGGCCGTCAATGTCGAGCAGCATCCCCTCGAGCGACTCTTCAAGGATGCGGCCCTTGAAGTCGGCCGCAGTGCGCGTGGAATAGGTTTTCACCGTGGCGGCCGTATTCTGAACCATCACCATACCGTTGCGGTCGTCCGCGTTCGTAATGGCGTAGGCCCCCTTCGGCAGTCCGTCGAAAAAGGCTTTCTTGGCATCGCGGTAATTCTCAAAGGTCTTGTGATAGTCCAAGTGGTCGCGCGTCAGGTTGGTAAAGATGCCGGCCGCGAAACGCAGGCCGCCGATGCGGTGCTGGTGGATGGCGTGCGAGCTGCACTCCATGAAGGCGTAACGGCAACCGGCGTCGGCCATGCGGCCAAGGAGACGGTTGAGCGTCACAGGGTCGGGCGTGGTGTGCTCCGTAGGCACGGCTTCACCGTCAATATAGTTGCAGACCGTAGACACCAGGCCGCAGCGATAGCCGAAGGCGCGGAACATCCGATAAAGCAGGGTGGCAATCGTCGTCTTGCCGTTGGTCCCCGTCACCCCGACCAGCTGCAGACGCTTCGTCGGGTCGCCGTAGAAATGCGTAGCGACAGGACCGATGGCCAGTTCCGTATTGTCCACGCGGACAAAGGTGACCCCTTCCGGCACATCGGCCGGAAGGGCCTCGCACAGCAGTACGGCCGCCGCGCCCTGTTCCACGGCCTTGCCGATATAAGCGTGGCCGTCCGTCTGAGTACCCTTGACGGCAACAAACAAATCGCCGGGTTTCACTTGACGTGAATCCATGTTCACGCCGGATATTTCGATGTCGAGGCTGCCCCGCACCTCGCGCAGGGACAGCATGCTGAGAAGTTCTGAAAGTTTCATGACTTCATCTGTATAGGTTCGTACTGTTATTCTCTTTCTCGGCCGCCGGACGGTCAGGGTTTGCGCTGACGCTCCGACTTGGGAGCAGCCGGCGTTCTCCGGGACGTGTCGGCCTCCGACCGTGCGGCTGCCGGCCGGCGGTGTTCGCGTTTCTGCTCGCCCAGTGTCAGGCGCACCGTCTGCCCGCGCTTCACCTTCTGCCCGGCAGGGATGCTTTGCTTCCTGACTTTCCCTACGCCCTCGGTCTGGACGCGGAGCCCCATCTTCTCCAGACGGTAAAGGGCGTCCCTCAGACCGTAGCCCTCCACATCGGGCATCACGCCGGCAATTGCCTCCGTGGCGTTCAGCACCATATTGGCATTGCTGCCGTCACTCTCCCCCCAGACCGCATCCGTCTGCGACAACGGCATGGATGCCTGGTACTTCACGCCGAGCGTATTGAAAAGGCGGGCCGTCGCCGCCATGTCGCCGGCAAGCGTAACGGGGCGCTTGTAGAGCGTAGTGTCGCGGGCCTGGGTGTAATCCGTCACGTGATTGCGCGCCATGATCGACTCGGCCACCCGCTTGAAGACGGGGCCGCACATACCGCCGCCCGAAGCCGGCGCCGTTTTGCGGATGCAGACAATACAGGAATAGAGCGGCTTGTCGGCCGGGAAGTAGCCTGCATAGGATATGAAATATTCGGAAGTACGTCCCTTGCCCGTCCAAATCTGCGCCGTGCCCGTCTTGGCGGCTACGGGGAAATTGCGACTGCCGCCCGCTTTGCCCAGACCTATGGAAACCACCTGTTCGAGGCAGGTCCGTATGTCGCGCACCGCTTCCGGGCGCGCCATCTGCTTGCGCAGCACGGTGACGGGGAATTCCTTCACCACCTGTCCGTTGCGCAGGATGGCCTTGACCAGGCGCGGACGGAGCAGGCGCCCGTTGTTGGCGATACCATTATAAAAGTTCAACGTATTGATCGGTGCCAGCTGCGTCTCGTAACCGATGCTCATCCACGGCAACGTAGTGCTCGACCAGTAGGCCCCCTCGCCCGGACGACGGATTCGGGGTTTCTGGTAACCGGGAAGGGGAATTTTCAAATCCTCCTTAACGCCGATACGCTCCAGCCCCATGACAAAAGCCGTGGGATTATCGTGGTAGTATTTGTTAATCAGGTAGCTGACCCCGACATTAGACGATTTCTGAATGATCTGCGGGACCGTGAGCACGCCATAACCGCCCGAGCGCCAGTTATGGTCGCGCATTTTCCGGTTACCGAAGTTGTAAACGCCACCCCCTACGTCTACCTGGTCCTGCATCGTGATTTTTTTATCGTCGAATGCGACCAGGAACGACATGGGCTTGAACACGGAGCCCGGCTCGTAGATGTCCGTCACGGGCAGCGCCGTGTCCTCGTGATACGAACCGTCGGCGTGGCGAGTCAGACCGGTCATGGCCTTGATGTCGCCAGTCGCCACCTCCATGACGATACAGACACCCGAGATGGCACCCAGTTCGGCCAGCTTGTCGCTCAAGGCCTTTTCGCAGATCTCCTGGATGGTGATGTCGAGGGTCGTCATCACGTCGCAGCCGTCTATGGCGGGCGTGTCGATTTGCACGACGCGGCGGTTCATCACCTTTTGGAAATGGTACTTGCCCGGTTTCCCGGCCAGCACGCTGTCGAAAGTCATCTCGAGACCGTAGCGCGCCGTGTCCTTGAAGTCTCCGATGGTGCGGATGGCCAGTTCGCCGAACGGGCGGCGGCGCATCTCGACCTTCTCGAAGTTGGCGCTGGAACGCAGGTTGAAGAGGGGCAGCTTGCTCACCTCGCTGTATTCCACGTAGCTGATGCGGCGATTCTCGTTCTTCCGGAGTTTCAGCGACGTCACCTCGTCCACGTACACTTTCCAGTAGCGCGAGCGCTCCCGCCGGCCTTCTATGAGGTGCTTGCGCAAGGCCACGGGGTCAATGTCCGGAAAGATGCGGTGCATGCCCGTACAGATGTTGTCTAGGTACTTAAAGAGTACCGTGTCGCGGCGGTACTGGTCTTTCACCCGCCAGTCCTTCAGCAACTGCTGCCGCAGTTTCGCCACGTCCGTCTTCGGGAATACGTCGTGCACCTCCTGGCAGGCCAGGTTGAGGCTCTTGTTCAGCGTCGTGTCCTTCAGGTATCGGTTCTCGCGGCTCCAGGCCGTGTCGTTCTCCGTACTGATGTAGTCCAGATTGATATAAAATTCGGGCAAAGAGGCCGCCAGCACGCGTCCGTCGGCCGCCAGGATGTTGCCGCGCTTGGCCGGCAGCGTACGGCCCTGCTTTACCAGAATCTGACTTACGCCTACCCAGCGGTCGTGTTGGGTAAACATGAGATAACCTACCTTAGCCACAACGCACGCGGCAGCCACGCCCAATATGAACGAGACTACGAAATAACGTCGCATGATTTTCTTGCTCAAGAAATTCATAGGTCGGCAGATTTTTCAATTAGGCAAATAATACGACGACTCCACCGATGTGCGCAGCGTGGTGTCGGGTACGTTCTCTTCCACGTTGCTGCGCATGGAGAACTCGGTCAGTTCGCTCGAGATGGTCAGGACCTTGAACTTGCGGTCCGTGAGCGTGTCCGCCAGGTCCTCGCGGCGGATTTCCTCGCGTTGGCAGGCATAACGGTTGCCCACATAGAGGATGGACAGGACAACGAGCAGAATGACGTAGCCCATCTGACGTCGGAACCACGGGCCGGCGAGGATGTCGCCGCCCAGAACGGTGCGCAACGTCACGCGGTCGCCTTCCGCCGGCGTCTCTTCGTCCAGACTGATCAGTTCCTGCAAGGCCTTCCGTGCCTGTTCCTTCCGCCCGGCGGCCTGTTTTTCCTCCGACGGTGCGGCCGGTTCTTCGTCCTGCGGCGCGGAGTCTGTCGTCCGGGGTGTTTCGGACGAAGCGGCCGGACTGTCCTCGGCCGCAGCCGCCGTAGCCCGGTCCAGCAGGCGGTCCAAGCCGTCACGGCGCAAAGGTTTATCGTCTTGTTCTTTCATGCCTTCATTTTATGATTCGGTAGCCACCTTCTCCGCAACGCGCAACTTGGCGCTCCGACTGCGGGGATTGCGTTCCTGCTCCGCCGCATCGGGGACAATGACCTTATTGTTCACCGGCCGCAGCGGCGACATGCGGTTGCCGTAAAAGTCGGACGCGACGCGCCCCTCCACGTTCCCGGCCCGCATAAAGTTCTTCACAATACGGTCCTCCAGCGAGTGGTAAGTGAGCACCGACAAGCGGCCCCCGGGGCGTAGCAGGTCCGTCGCGGCCTGTAACAGTTCGACCAGGGCCTCCAACTCGTGGTTCACTTCGATACGCAGTGCCTGGAACACCTTCGCCATGTCTTTCTTCTCGCGGGAGCGCTCCAGGAGCGGCGTGGCTGCCGCTACGAGCTGGGCTACGGTGGTGAACGGCTGTTGCGCGCGGCCCGTCACGAGGGCGGCGGCCAGGCGGCGCGAGCAGCGCAGCTCGCCGTAGAGGCGGAAGATTTGTTCCAACTGGGCCTCCGTGTAGGTGTTCACCACGTCGGCCGCTGTCGTGGCGGCCCGGGTGTTCATGCGCATGTCCAGGGGTGCGTCGAAGCGGAACGAGAAGCCGCGGTGCTCGTCGTCGAAGTGGTGGCTCGAGACGCCGAGGTCGGCCAACACGCCGTCCAGTTCTTCCACCTCGTAGTATCGCATCCAGTTTTTCAGGAAGCGGAAATTGGTCCGCACAAAGGTAAAGCGGTCGTCGTCCTGCGGCGCGTTGCCCGCGGCGTCGGCATCCTGGTCGAAGCCATAGAGATGGCCCTCCGGGCCCAAGCGCGACAGAATCTCGCGACTGTGCCCGCCGCCGCCGAAGGTAGCGTCGACATAAACGCCATCCGTGCGGACATCCAGTCCGTCTACGGTAGCCTGCAGGAGGACGGGAACGTGGTAAGCGGGTGCTGTGTTCATGATTCCGAAGATATGGTGCCGCGCGGGGCGGCCGTTTTTTCGTCGTCGGGCCGGAGTTCCGCCGGCTTCCGGCCCATGGTCTGCTCCATCGCCGCGGCGTAGGCCTCGGCCGGGAGGAAGGGCGCGGCGGTGCGGGCGGCGCTCCAGAGTTCGATGCGGTCGTCCACGCCGACGAAGGTCAGTTCGCGGTCTATCCCGGCCCAGTCGAGCAAACGCCGGGGGATGAGGAAACGGCCGTTCGCGTCGAGCGAAAGGAGCTCGGCGTCGGCCATGAATTGCCGGAACAGCATGGCGTCCTGCGGGTTCCAGCGGTTCAGGCGCCGGCGCAAGTCGTCCACTTCTGCCGTCCAGGCGGCGTGCGGATAAACCACGAGACAGGGAGCATAGACGTCGCGCTTCAGCACCAGCTCCCGGTCCGTGTCGGACAGGAGCCTGCGGAACGCCGCCGGGAAAAAGGCACGGCCTTTGGCGTCCAGTTTGGCGGGGATGCTTCCTGTAAATCTCATCACGCTGAAAGATTTTCCAAAATTACGAACTTCTCCCCACAATTCCCCACTTCTGGCTTACATTTTTTAATGTTTTGAAAAGCGGCGCGGCCGATTATCCACGTAACTCTCTCATTAACCGTAGCTTACGCAATTGTTAAAAGCGGCGACGGGGCGCCCTTTCCGGTGGGGCAAATCGTAAAGCCCCGGCGCTCTCTTCCACGGCGGGCGGACAGCGCCTTTCTGCTCCCGGCCGGCCCGACGGTCCGGCTCGCCGGGCGGCCTGCGTCTGCGGGCCGCCCGAACGGTAACAGGGCGGGAGGGATACGAAAAAGGCCAGCGGACACGGTGGTCGCTGGCCCTATATATAATATGGTGTACCCGGCAGACAGGAGACAGTGCGTTCGCGCCGGTCCGCGCGGACGGCTTCCCCGCCCCGGCTCCGCCGCCCTCAGGCGTCGATTTTGGCGTAAGTAGCGTTCCGTTCTATGAACTCGCGGCGCGGGCCCACGTCGTCTCCCATCAGCATGGAGAACACGTAGTCCGCCTCCACGGCGTTTTCGATGGAAACTTGCTTGAGCATGCGCGTCTCGGGGTTCATAGTCGTCTCCCACAGCTGCTGCGGATTCATCTCGCCCAGACCTTTGTAGCGCTGCGTCACGATGCTGTTCTCCGTGCCGTCGCCGTAGGTGTCGATAAACTCCTGGCGCTCCCGGTCGTTGTAGCAGTATTTCTCCACCTTGCCCTTCTTGCAGCGGTAGAGCGGCGGCATGGCGATGTAGAGGTAGCCGTCCTGGATGACCTGCGGGAAGTAGCGGAAGAAGAGCGTCATGATGAGCGTCGCGATGTGCTGACCGTCGACATCGGCATCGGCCATGATGATGACTTTGTGGTAACGGAGCTTCTCGATGTTGGCCTCCTTGCTGTCCTCGCCCAGGCCAAAGCGGATGCCCAGGGCCTGAATGATGTTGTTCACCTCGTCACTCTCGAAAGCCTTGTGCCACATGGCCTTCTCCACGTTCAGTATCTTACCGCGCAGGGGCAGTATGGCCTGCGTGGCGCGGCTGCGTCCCTGCTTGGCGCTGCCGCCGGCCGAGTCGCCCTCCACCAGGAAGAGTTCGCACTCCTCGGGGTTGCGCGACGAGCAGTCGGCCAGCTTTCCGGGCAGTCCGCCGCCCGAGAGGGGGCTCTTGCGCTGCACGCTCTCGCGGGCCTTGCGCGCGGCCACGCGGGCCGTGGCGGCCAGGATGACCTTGTCCACAATGAGCTTGGCCTCCTTGGGGTGTTCCTCCAGGTAGTTGGTCAAGGCCTCGCCCACCGCCTGGTTCACGGCGCCGGTTACTTCGTTGTTGCCCAACTTCGTTTTGGTCTGGCCCTCAAACTGGGGTTCGGCCACCTTCACCGAGATGACGGCCGTGAGGCCCTCGCGGAAGTCCTCGCCGGCTATTTCCACCTTCGCCTTCTCCAGCTGCTTGGCCGCCGTCTCCTCGGCGTACTTCTTCAGCACACGGGTCACGGCCATGCGGAAACCGGCCAGGTGGGTACCGCCCTCGATGGTGTTGATATTGTTCACGTAGGAGTGGATGTTCTCGCTATACGAGGTGTTGTACATGATAGCCACCTCGATGGGCATCCCGTTCTTCTCCGTATTGATATAGATGACGTCGTCGAAGAGATGGGTGCGGCTGGAGTCGATGTAACGGACAAATTCGCGCAGGCCTTCGTCCGAGTGGAACACCTCCTTGCGCGTGTTTCCTTCCTCGTCGGGCCGCAGGTCGGTCAGTGTGATGGTGATGCCGGCGTTCAGGTAGGCCAGCTCGCGCATACGGTTGGCCAGGATGTCGTACTTGAACGTCGTCGTCGTGAAGATGGTCGGGTCGGGCCAGAACTGCTGCCGCGTGCCGCGGAGCTCGGTTTCGCCCACCACCTTGACGGGATAGAGCGGGTGGCCCTTGGCGTATTCCTGCTGATATATTTTCCCGTCGCGGAACACCTGGGAAATCATCTTCGTCGACAGGGCGTTGACGCAACTGACGCCGACGCCGTGCAAACCGCCCGAGACCTTGTAGGACCCTTTGTCAAACTTTCCGCCGGCGTGCAGTACCGTCATGACGACTTCCAGTGCAGAGCGGTGCTCCTTGGGGTGCATGTCGACGGGGATGCCGCGGCCGTTGTCCTGCACGATAATGGAGTTGTCCTCGCAGATCGTCACTTCGATGTGCGTGCAATAGCCGGCCAAGGCTTCGTCGATAGAGTTGTCCACCGTCTCGGAGACCAGGTGGTGCAATCCCTTTTCGCTGATGTCACCGATATACATGGCTGGACGCTTGCGCACCGCCTCCAGGCCTTCCAGCACCTGGATGTTACTGGCGGAATAGTTAGCGTCGTTCTTTTGCAATTCTTCCATTTCGTTAGTAGTATCTTTTTATTCCACGCGTTTAACCAAGCAAAAGTACAAAAAAATTGCGACGTAGACGGGCTTAACGGCCACGAAAATTCCCCACCTTTCACGACGCGTCGCGCCGGGCGCGTCCGCCCGTTTCCCGGACCCGGCGCCGCGGTTCCCCAAAAGCGGCGCCACGCCGCCGGTTGCGCCAAACACGGGGCTAAGGCCCGTAAAAACTCGCCCTATCCCCGTCGCGACGGGAATAGGGCGAGTGGCGGCGGCCACCGGCCGGCCGGCGAGGGGCACAGCATGCCGCCGCAGCACATTTACCAGATGTCCTCCGACTGTACGCCGTTGTAGACGGTGGTCGGGGCGTATTCGATGTAGTCCAGGAACCACTGCGAGTCCGTCTTTTTCAGCGCCGACTTCATGCGCAGATAGTACGTCTGGTTCGCCTGCATGTTGGCCGTCGTCAGGATGGCGCGTATCGAGGCACGGTCGCCGCCGACGCTGCGGGCGGGCGTGTCGCCCGAGCCGTTGGTGATGCAGAAATACTGCGGCGCCTTCATGTAGCCCTGGTTACGCATGTTGCGGTCGTTCTCCAGGTTCGTCTGTTCGTCGTCTACGTCCTCCATCCAGGGGATAGACGGGTTGTCCGTCATGCTTTGGCGCATGTCGAGCGGCAGCCCTATCGGCGAGAGGCGAAGCGGGTCCGTACCGAAGTAGAACTGCCCCATGCCGCGCAACGGATTGAGCGAAATGCCCAGCCGTATCTCGTAGGTCCCCGACTTCGGGACGGGCGGCAGGCGGAATATGGCGTCGAACATGCCCGACAGGCCCATCTCGTCGCCCTGATAGTCGCGCCACGAGGCGCCGCTCGCGTCGAAGAGGTAGTAAGTATCCGTGCCGCTCGACTCGCTCAGCAGGTTCTCAAAATATCCGTGCGGGAAGTACAGGTTCTCCACCCCGCGCACATTGTTCGAGGCCAGCTCGGGCAGGAACGTAGTGAAGTCCATCCGGATACGCTCGGAGCCCAGGCGGTCGCGCACGGCCTCGTCATAGGTCAGGATGTCGTCTATCGGGTAATAGAACCCGTTCTGCGCGTTGTTATCGTTCGCGCCGTTCGAGGCATTGAGCTTGATGCCCGGCTCGGGCACGGAGAGCACGGAATAGTCACCGTCGAAGCCATCGTTGTATTCAGGGAAACGGTTCAGGTAAGTCGTGTGATCGGGGTCGCCCAAGGCGCCGGCGTCACCGGCCTGCACCACCTTGATCAAGCCGCGGTACTTGCCAATCGTAGCGTAGTAGTCCCAGACATCGGTCGGGCAGCTCGCCGTCTGCGGGTTGCGCCAATCGCCTACGCGATAGTTGTACTCGTTACAGTGGCGCACCAGGCGGTCGTAACCCTTGCGGCCCTTCGTAAAGTGGTAGGCCACGAAGCGGTTCACGGCGTTGTCCGGATTCGTCAGGTCGTCGGCCGCGGCGGCAGTCGTCGTGGCGTCGTCGCCGGTGCTGTAAATCTCGGCGCAACGCTCCCGGATGATGGCCATCACTTCGTCCCAGTTCGTCACGTTGCCCTCGGCGTCCGTCTGCAGGCTGATGGCCCCACTCGCGTTCATACACGTCGTCCGGTTCCACGAAGCCGGTGTAGCCCAGGTAGCGGTGGTCGGGCATGGACAGGGTCTCGCCCGAGGCCAGGTTCAGCGTTTCGTCGTGGTTCGTTTCCTCGTACTCCGCGTCGCGTTCCTCGAGCAACGAGTCGCAGACGTGCGTCTGCGTCAACAGATACGACATGATTTTCAAGTTATCGGCGGCCGCTATCATCTCCGGCAGCAGGTCGGACGACGGGGCAATGACCGTCGAGACGATATGCACCATGCCGTTGGACACTTCGTTGTCCTCGCTGACTACGCGCGCCTCGCCGTTGATGAGGTAGTAGCTCTCCGAGCCGACGGTGTCGAGTTCGCAGGTGAGCAGACGGTCGTTCAGGTTCGAGAGGGCGAAAGTGCCCGGCGTGGGGAAGTCAGCCGTCTCGTAGGCCGACTGCTCGCCGTTGTCGATGACGCAGCTGTTGGCGATAAGCTGTGCCTGCTCGTAGCTAAGCTCGTCGAGCGAGGCCACACCGAGCGAAGCCACGTACGTATCGATGGCTTCGTTGGTCGGTGCGAAGACGGTGTAGTTGCCTCGCGCCGAAAGCACGCTCGTTATGGAAGAAGCCTGGTCGGAATCGCCCAGGCGGACACGGTCGAAGATGCTCTTTATCTCCGACAGGTCTTCGTTGCTCGAGAGGAAGTCCGTCACCGTCTGCTCGGTGGCAATGGCATAATTGCTCTCGTCGATGTTTTCCGTACAACTGACGGCCAGGCCGCTGAGCCAGAGCAGCGACAGAAGGGCCAACGTCCAGCGCGGCGTTCGTTTAAGGATAGTGTTTAGTTTCATGGTTCTTGACTTAACGTTGATAGTTATGCTGTGGTCCCGCCTTCACGGCGTTTCGTCCGGCTGTAAGAAACAATCTCCGGCCCTGGTGGTCGGAGATTCCAACAGCAAATTTAAGGGATTCCCCCTACTCGTCCGCAAGCGGAAAACAAGGTTTAGAAATAAATAAACTCCGCTAAAAAATTTTCGAACTTTTTGAATATTTCACATCCTTTGAAACGTAGTATCGACAAAAAGCTCACTTTTAACGGCCGTTAGCCGCATTTTGACGACGACTGGGCGCGCAGCCGCCCGAACGGGGCGAAAAGGGCCGCGGAGTAGCCCGCGAGACACGGGGCTAAGGCCAGAAAAAACGCGCCCTATCCCCGTCGCGACGGGAATAGGGCGCGTAGCAGCGGTGCCTGGCCTCCAGGACGCGGGGCAAGGCCGACTGCCGTAAACGGATTACCAGATGTCCTCGGGCTGTACGCCGTTGTAGACGGACGTCGGTACAAATTCGATGTAGTCCAGGAAGAACTGCGCGTCGATCTTTCTCAGGGCCGACTTCATGCGGAGGTAGTACGTCTGGTTGGCGTTCAGGTTCTGCACGGTCAGGATGGCGCGGCAAACGGCATTACCCGTGATCACGTCGCGCAAGGGCGAGTCGCCATTACCGTTGCAGACGGTGGCGTACTGCGGCGCCTTCATCCAGCCCTGGTTACGCAGGTTGCGGTCGTTCTCTATGTTCGTCTGCTCGTCGTCTACGTCAGCTACGGCGGGGATAGCCGGGTTGTTCTGCATGCTCTGGCGCATGTCGATGGGCAGTCCGACAGGAGCCAGACGGAGCGGGTCGCTGCCGAAGTAGAACTGGCCCATGCCGCGCATCGGATTGAGCGAAAGACCCAGACGTATCTCGTACGTACCGTTCATAGGTACGGGCGGCAGGCGGAACGTGGCGTCGAACAGACCCTCCAGCTGCATCTCGTCGCCCTGGTAGTCACGCCAGGAGGCACCACTCTGCGTGTAGAGGTAGTAAATGGTCGTACCGGTAGACGTACTTACAATGTTCTCGAAGTAATCGTTCGGGAAGTAGTTGATAGACACGCCGCGCACGTTGTTCGACGCCAGCTCGGGCAGGAAAGTCGTAAAGTCGATGCGGATACGCTCACCGCCCAGCAACTCACGGGTGCTCACGTCGTAGGTCAGGATCTTGTTGATGGGGAAGTAGAACCCGTTCTGCGCATTGTTGTCGTATTCGCCGTTGGTCGCACTCACGACGAGGCCTTCCTCGGTGACGCCCGTCACGGAGTAGTCGCCTTCAAAGCCGTCGTTGTATTCGACGAAGCGGTTCAGGTACATTGTGTGGTCGGGGTCGCCGTAGGTTCCGGCGTCGCCGGCCTGGAGCACCTTGATCAAGCCGCGGTACTTGCCAATCGTAGCGTAGTAGTCCCAGACATCGGTCGGGCAGCTCGCCGTCTGCGGGTTGCGCCAATCGCCTACGCGATAGTTGTACTCGTTACAGTGGCGCACCAGGCGGTCGTAACCCTTGCGGCCCTTCGTAAAGTGGTAGGCCACGAAGCGGTTCACGGCGTTGTCCGGATTCGTCAGGTCGCCGGCCGCGGCGGCAGTCGTCGTGGCGTCTTCGCCGGTGGAATAAATGGCGGCGCAACGCTCCTCGATGATGGCCATTACTTCGTCCCAGTTGGTCACGTTGCCCTCGGCGTCCGTCTGCAGGTTGATGCCCCACTCGCTGGCATACACGTCGTCCGGCTCAACGAAGCCGGTGTAGCCCAGGTAGCGGTGGTCCGGCATGGACAGGACTTCGCCCGTCCCGGTCGTGTACTGGTCGTCGCTCTTCGTTTCCTCGTACGTGTCGTCCCGTTCCTCGAGCAACGAGTCGCAGAGGTGTGTCTGCGTCAACAGGTAGGACATGATCTTCAAGTTCGGCGCTGCGGCGATCATGTCGGGCAGCAGGTCGGACGACGGAGCAATGACCGTCGAGACAATGTGCACCATGCCGTTGGATACTTCGTTGTCCTCGCTGATGACGCGCGACTCGCCGTTGATGACGTAGTAGTTGTCCGCGTCGCTAGTCATCAGTTCGCAGGACAGCAGGCGGTCGTTCAGGTTAGAGAGGGGGAAGGTGCCCGGCGTAGGGAAGTCGGCCGTTTCGTAAGCGGCCTGCTCGCCGTTGTCAATGATGCAGCTGTTGGCGATAAGCTGCGCCTGTTCGTAGGTAAGGTCTGCCACACTGGCCACGCCGAGGCTGTCCATATAGTACTGGACCGCCTCATTGTTGGGCGCGAAGACGGTGTAGTTGCCACGGGCCGAGAGCACGCTCGTTATGGAAGAGGCCTGGTCGGAATCGCCCAGGCGGACACGGTCACAGATGGCCTTGAAGTACGACAAGCTGTCGTTAGTGGAGAGGTAGTCCGTCACGGTCTGTTCCTCGGCAATGGCGTAATTACTTTCGTCGATGTTTTCCGTACAACCGGTCAGAAGGCCGTTGAAACAGAACAACGACAGAACGCCTAACGCCCCGCAAAGAGTTCGTCTGATAATGGTGTTCCTTTTCATAATATGCTGCTGTTGATTTATATTTTAGGTGGGTTCTATCAATTCCATTTTTTATTTCTTGCATAAGGCAGCAGAACCCTT
>OHQT01000385.1_pt1 | contig 24416 bp, 26 predicted proteins | sample 1578221 | NCBI WGS metagenome assembly OHQT01 (sample SAMEA3879547, study PRJEB24766) | human gut metagenome | biome: human-associated habitat; feature: feces | place: USA | collected 1985/1987
CCATCGAGGGGGCACCGCTACTGCCCGAGGAGGTGCGTGCTGCACATGCGCCATTCCGCTTGAAAAGCAACCCCAAACGGGTCAATCACTGGTAACTGACAATTAAAAATTCTGATTATGACAAAACGAAAGTATAGCAAAGCCCCAAAGGGCAAAATCACCATTGGCGGAAACATTCCCCAGCAGGGACAGCAGCACCCCAATGTCATTGTGCTCACGCAGCCAAAGCGCTTCGGAATCGACATCGCAGACTTCACTTCGGCTGTCCGGGCGGCTGAGGATGTCGATTTCTCGCGACGATACAAACTCTACGACCTTTACTCTGACATACTCATGGACACACACCTCTCCTGCGTCATCGAGAAACGACGCAATGCCGTACTATGTGCCGACATCGAGTTCTGGAGAGACGGCAAGCCCGACGAGGCGGTCAACGAGCAGATTAAGTCACCATGGTTCTCACGACTCGTCACCGACATTATAGATGCCAAGATGTGGGGCTTTTCCCTCTGCCAGTTCTATCGCCAGGGGGAGTGGGTCGATTACGACCTCATCCCAAGAAAGCACGCCGACCCTGTGCGCCGACTCATACTGCGACACCAGACCGACATCACCGGCACCTCATGGGACGAATACCCCGACCTGCTTTTCATCGGATCGCCTTCTGACCTCGGACTCCTCGCCAAGGCTGCACCATGGGTCATATACAAGCGCAACACCACGGGCGACTGGTCACAGTTCTCCGAGGTCTTTGGCATGCCCATTCAGGAGTACACTTACGAGACCGATGACGAGGACTCACGACAGCGAGCCATCGACGATGCATACAATGCCGGCTCGCTCGCAGTTTTCGTGCATGGCAAGGACACCACGCTAAACCTCGTTGAGGCGGGCAACAAGACGGGGTCGGCAGATGTCTACGAGAGATTCTGCGAGCGCTGCAACAACGAGATTTCAAAGCTCATACTCGGAAACACGCTCACCACCGAATCATCCGAAAACGGAACGCAGGCGCTCGGCACCGTACACAAGAAGGTGGAGGACCGAGTGGCGCAGGCCGACCGACGATACATCCTCGATGTGCTCAATTACGACATGACGGACATATTCCAGCGCATGGGCATCAATACCTTTGGCGGAGAGTTCTGTTTCCCCGAGCAGAAGGACATCGACCCTTCCACAAAGATGAACATACTCACGCAGCTGCGCACCAACTTTCAGCTGCCTGTCTCCGACGACTATCTCTATGAGGAGTTCGGTGTCGAAAAACCTGCCGATTACGACAAACTGAAAGCCGAACAGCAACAAAAAAAGGAGGCGCTTGCCTCCATTGCCAATCAGCAGTTCCCTGCCGATGATGATGACGAACCCGAAAACAGCGATGACAAAAAGAACTCCGAACCGTCGCCCAAACAAAAAAAGTCTTTCAAAAACTGGCTGCGCTCTTTTTTCGCAAAAGCCCCGCAACCGGGCGGGGCGGATTTAGAGTGGTAGTCAACAATCTCTACCAGGCGAAGACTGACGATGTGGCTGCGTCCATGGAGTTCTCCGACGATTTCATCGCGCAGGTTCTCCACGACATCTACCGTCGGGGCAAGGCGCAGTCTCCCACCGACCTTTCGCCCGAACTGTTCCGTGCCATCCTGCGCAGATTCAATGAGGCTACAGCCCAGAGCATGGCCGCAGCCGATGTGCCCGATCTGGATGACGACTTCCGTCAGGCGCTACGCCATTCCAACGAGGTCTTCTCTGCCTTCAAGGTCCACCGTATGCAATCTGATATGGCAAGACTTCTCACCGATTCAAACGGCGATTTAAAGCCGTTCAATCAGTGGGCAAACGATGTTCTGCCCATCGCCTCGCATCAGTGTGGGGCATGGCTGCGCACCGAATACGACACGGCGGTTATTCGGGCACACCAGGCAGCCGACTGGCAACAGTTCCTACGGGAGGCAGACGTACTGCCCAACCTCAAATGGATGCCATCCACATCGCCCAATCCGGGCGCCGACCATCAGCTCTTTTGGAACACGGTCCGACCCATCAACGACCCGTTCTGGAACGAACACCGGCCGGGCGACCGATGGAACTGCAAGTGCTCGCTTACATCCACCGACGAACCATGCACTGCTGCGCCTTCTTCCGACAAGGCAAGCAATCCGCAGCCCGGACTCGATTCCAATCCAGGAACTGACGGGGCTGTGTTCGCACAGTCGCATCCCTACTTCCCAAAATCATGCGCCTCATGTAGTTTCTACAAGCCGGGATTCAAGGACACACTGCGCAGCGTCTTTACCAATAGGGCAAAGGACTGCTATAACTGCCCGTACATCAACGCCTGCATAAGTCGTATGTCATCGGACGGTTTTAAGTTGGAGCATAATTTCAAAAATGGGGGCAAACTATATGTGCATCCCGACATCGACAAGGACAAAGCCGACTACAAGGACATGAAGCGCATCTGCCTACAGCTCGCAAAAATGGGACACGAGGTTCGTATGACTCCGCGATTACACTGCAAGTCCGAGGAATACAAACAAATTTATGGTTCGCTCATTGGTACAAAATACGAAAACAAATGCCCCGACTTCTCTGTCGATGGCGTATTCTACGAGTATGAGGGCTTTGTCAAGCCGTGGAACAAAAAGAAAGTCGGACACATGCTATCCCATGGACTACAGCAGTCCTCACGTGTTGTTATCAATAATACAAAGGGATGCTCCGACCGCTTCATACGAAAAGCGGTCATGGCAAGAATACATTTGCCAGGACAGGAAGTCAACGAGGTTTGGATTTACGAAAAAGGCAATGTCAGATTGTTCTATAAAGACCGTAAATTCTACTACAACTAAAAATAACTACGGGGAAGCCTTTGCAGACCTCCCCGCGATGCAACGTGCCGTAGCACATGCTAACTTCTCATCGAAGCTGTCGCAAAGTTAATAATAATAATTTAATAAACAAGCGTTATGAACAAATTTTTCTCTTTTTTCGCAGCGTCTAACCGATACAAGCATCTCATCGGTGGCTTCATCGTCGCCACACTTGCCGGTTCTTTCTATGCTGCCATATATGCCGCAGCCGTCGCTGCATCGTGCCTTGAGCTAAAAGACCGCCTATACGGCAACCTCTGGGACTGGACTGACTGGCTCTGCACCGTTCTCGGCGGCATCATCGCAGCACTCATGTTTTACGTCTTATTCCCAATGGTATGGAACTAAAGGATTTCTCAAAACAACTAAAATCGCATAGCAAACAAATCGACCATCTTATGCGAAGGCGCCTCCCCGTCATTGCAGGACGCATGGCAAAGGACTTCTTTCAGAACAGTTTCCGCATCAGTGCCTTTGTCAATGGTGGGGTCCACCATTGGCAAACTACCGGGAGGCAGCTCGCAGGAGGCAAGACGGCAGCATCGCGCTATGGACCGCTCCTTTCCTCACGCAACCATCTGTTCGCGTCCATAAAGTACACGCCGTCAGACTATCGCGTCAAGGTGGCAAACGACCTGCTATATGCTCCCATACACAACTGGGGAGGAACACTCCACCCCTCTGTCACACCTAAGATGCGACGCTTTGCATGGGCCATGTTCTATCGCGAGGCGGGCATCAAGCGAAACGCCTCCAAGAAAAGCAAAAAGAAGCGTACCGACGAGGCTGCTGCAAATCCACTTGCACAGAAGTGGCGTGCCCTCGCTCTCACAAAAAAGAAGAAACTCTCCGTACATATCCCACAGCGACAGTTCCTCGGAGATAGCCGCGAGCTGCAGGACATGATACACGAACGCACAAAACAGGAAATTATCAAGATATTAAACTCTGAAAAATAAAATCATTATGGAAGAATTGTTCAAACTCATTATCGAACTCATCACTAACAAAATGACCGGTCTCTCACTCGTTGACGAAGACTGTGGTCAGTTGGAGGCAGGCATTGAGGAAGATGCCTACCCGGTCACCTTTCCGTGCGTCCTCATCGGCAATCTCGAAGCCGATTGGACTAATGTCGGCATGGGAGCCCAGAAGGGGCAGGTGCAGTTCTCTGTACGTCTCGCCGTCGATTGCTATGACGACACGCACTACGGATCGGGAACCGAGTCAAAGGTGGCAGAGCGTTTGCAAATGGCAAACAGCCTCTACACCGCATTGCAGTGTTTCCGCCCATTCGGATATATGTCGCCGATGATACGCACCAAGTCGCGTTTCTATTCTATGCCCGGTGGCATAAAGGTCTATGAGTACATCTTTTCGTTCACCATCCACGACGAGTCTGCTCTTCTCTCACAGCGTCGGGAATAGCTCCAGCTGGCTCGCGGTAAGCCGAGGAACTTTCACCTTCGGCAGTGGCTTCACGTTTACCATACCGCCCTCCCTGCACTTACGTCTGATGATGCTCATGATGCGCTCTTCCGAAATAAAGAACTCACGTTCTGAAAGAAGCTTCAGGGCATCATCAAAACGTAGGCGCTGCACCTCCGTCCAGTAATAGTAACGGCGGTACAGAGCCTCGTCCCTCAGCTTTATCAGCTCTTTATTCCTTCCTTTTTTCATAGTCTGCAAAAATAAACTTTTCCCTTAAACCGCAAGCAAAAAGCCACCTAAATCGCTCATATTTAGGTGGCTTTATTCATCTTGCGCCCTCCAAAGGCTCAGAAAGGCTCAAAAAGGCCCAGCACATCATCACAATCGGCAGAAGCTCGGCTCTATGCGGCTCCACACACCGTTCTCAGGATTGCGCTTAGAGAAGTAGTAGTTCGTCGCCGTGGCCTGAACCACATTGGCTTCCTTGAACAGACGCATGATTTCTGCATACTCCTCGTCAAAGCGGTCTTCCAGCTCATAAAGCTTCGAGATGCTCTTGTAGTCCAGGTCGCCCGTCTTGTTGCGTTCCAGAAGCGTCATCGCCATCTGGTACATCGGGTCCTCCACACCCTTCTCGCTCGCCTCCATGTAGCGCTTCAGATAGTCCACAAGGCGCTCGGCTGCAAGGTCTGCACGCTCGTCAAAGCCCTTCACCTTGTTAAACTTCACCTCAAGTTTGAAGTCCCCGTCAGTGATCGTGTAGCTCTGCTGGCTCTCGTTCTTCACAGCGCCATACTCGCGCATGAGTTTCGTGAAAGCCGTAACCTCGTCGTCAAGCCATTTCTTGAAACCCGAAACCTCACTCTCCAAGTTCTCCACTCTGCCCAGCACGTCATGCATAAACTGCCCACGCAGCGCCTCGTAGCTCTCGCGCTTCGCCATGCGGTCGTTCTTTACCTCGGTCTGCAGCCGTGCTAACAGCTCGGCACGCTGCTCCTTCGTCATACCCTTCAAGGGGTCCACTGTCTCGTTCTTTGTTTCCATTGTCTTTTCTTTTTATGGGTTCATTACTCGTTTTCTTTCTTCTTGCGGTTCATGGCACGCAGTTTCGTGTTCAGGTCTGACAGTTCCACGCTGTCCAGGAAGCGGAAAGCCTTGCCCGCTATCCGTTTGTCCTCGCAGAAGCGGTCCACGGCTTTCCAGTCTGCCGTGTTCACACCCCACAGCTGCATCTGGTGTAGCACGCCGCTACGCGCTTTGCGCTTCGCCTTCAGCAGAGCGGCACGCCGTTCGTCGTAGCCCGCCACACGCTCCATTTCCTTGCACATAAGCTCATACTCCTTGTCGGTCATCTGCCGCAGGTGCTCGGTTCTCTCGTTGGTAAACTGCCGCACCAAGGTCTCCTTGTCTGCGCCGGGAAGTAGCTTCAGCAGCTTGTAGAACTTCCCGTAGTTATCGACGTGGTTCATGCTCCGCCTCCTTTTCTTTCCATTTCAGCCACGCCTCCCTCGCCACGGCAAGTGTCGTCGGCACGTCCCAGGTCAGCCCGTCGGCTGGCAGTATAGGCACGTTGTTGAAACACACATACACCTCACCGCTGAACTCGCGAGCCTGAACTATCGCTTCGCTCTCTCTAACCAAAGCTGCTGCTTTCTTCGCAGCCTTTTTCTCGTTGCGGGCCTTGCGCTCTGCGTTCAGCCACGCTTTCAACTCGTCTAAAACTTTCATTGTGTCAATATTTATGGGTTCTTTGTTTGTCATTTTCTCGTTTACTTGGCTTCCACTTGATGGTCACTTCGGCGTCCATCTTGCCGCTGCCCTCACATACGGGGCAGATTTTCCATTCGCTGTCGTTCGGGCTGCTCCGGTCGCCTAAAAAACCACCCTGACCATGACAGTATTCGCAAGTATATCCTCGGCTCTCGATCCGTTCTTCCTTGCTGCCGTAAACTGGTGGCGTCAGCCATATCATTCGATGCTTACCGCTCATTGTTTCTCGCGTTTATATGTTACTCTCTCATAAGTGTGCCACTGGATAATCCGTGCCGCAAACATCAGGTCGGTAGTTTCCAGCACCACACACCCTTTGTTCTTCTGGCTGCGGTGTGCAGTCAGGTCACATTGCCAGTTACCCTCCAGCCATTCGTCCATCACGCTCTCCGCCTGGCTCTTCTTCAGCAGGATGTATATCGTGTCACCCTGCCGGTAGTCGTTCATGTCCTTACTCATTGTTTTATATCTTTACTCCAGTATTCCTCGGCTCTTTCTGCCCATATCGTGTAATAACCCTTGTCACCGAAAAATCTGCCCTTCGAGAATGCACGATAGCCCTCCACCCATATCTTAAGCGTCGCATCATACATCACGCTCTCTGCTGTACGACCCTTCGGCTTCGTACCGCTTGCCTGGCTTATTATCACAAGCAGCTTGTTCGGATGCCGAGCCTTGAAAGCCAAATAGTCCTCAAAGCTCATTCTCGTATACTGAAACGAGTCGATGATCACCGTGTCCGGACTCTTGCGCTTCGACAGACGCTTGTCAAGCTCTTCCATGCTCTCACCGTCAAGAAGCACCATCCTCCGCGCCACATCTTGCATACCAGCTCTAATAAAGGCATTCTTCATCGTCAGACTCGAACCCTCCTCCAGACTGTCATAAGCCACTCTCCCGAATCGGCATAGCTCCTTGCAAAGCTTCAGCACAAAACTCGTCTTGCCGCTTCCGCTACGCCCCCAGACAAACCATACGCCGTTCCGCTCTGGCTCGCCGAAGGCAGCCTTCCATTCATCGCTCAGCTTATACGTGTCATACCTCGTCGCAAGCAGCTCGCTCACGCTTATCGCTCTTTTCATATCGTTTGAATGTTATTTGAACACCGTTCAAGCGTCCATCTGCTTCACTCTGTGTACACCTTTCTTCACCCTCCGCAGGTCGAAGTCATACTGCTCAGCGTCCTTCACCACCTCAGCTATCTTCTTGCGGTCGGTCAGTCCGTTCGCCACGCAGATCGCATAAACGTCGTTCGGACTTGTCTGCTCCAGCTCGAAGAACTTGCGTCCTATCCTGGAGTGTATCTCGTTATAGCCTTTCTTGTCATAACGCAGTCCCATCTTCATCCTGCGCTTGATATAAGAGGTCGAGAAAAACACGATGCCGCATTTGTCCTCAAGCCTGTTATACAGGTCTATGAAGTAGTGGAACACCCTTTCCGTCAGCTTGTCAGCTTCATCGAACAGCAGCACCGGGTTCTCCGTCTGTATCAGCGCGCCGATGATTGCGTCAAGCATGTCTCTTATCGTCATGCCGTCAGTCCTCAAGCCTATCTTCTTCGCAATGTCGCGGATAAAGTCGCTGCGCTTCATGTCTTCCGAGCACAGAACGTAGTAGGCACCGCTGTGCTCACGCTCGTAAAGCCGCGCTGCCGTGGTCTTGCCGCATCCGGCTTCGCCCACCACCCAGGTCACGTTCTTCCATTCCTGGGCGTCAGTCATCGCATAGGCCATCTCTTTTGCTGCAGTGGTCTCCACCATCTGCCAGGCACCAGGGGTGGCGGTTCCCACCTGCGAGGCTATCTTTCGCCACATGTCGTCGCTGATGTTCTCCCACTTGCCGCTCAGCACCGAGCTTACCGTGCCCGCACTCGTACCGTCCAGACTGGCTGCTGCCTTGTTTTGGCTCGGATATTTCATCACATAGAGGCGCAGGGCCTCGCGTATCTGTTCTTTCTGTTTCTCGTTCATATCGTTTGTTTTTATTGATTCTACAGTTTTGATGCAATCTTCTTCTCCATCGGAAGCGGTATTCTCGGCGTGTCGCCATCATCACCGCCCTCCATCACGTCCAGCCAGTCGTCAAGGCTCAGCGATTTCGTGTGTCTTCCCAGCTGGTACTGCTCAGGCGGCTGCGAGTAACGCTCCATGCGGTGGTCTATCTGCCGCTGCACGGCTGCCGTCGTGCCCTTCAGCTTCGGACTGTGCAGACCCTGCTGCTCTGCGTCCGTACCATGCTCGGCGGCTATCGTCCTGCCGGCCACCGTCCGCTCTATGCGGTCCTGAAGGTTGGCTTCCTGCTCCTGGCGGATAAACTTCGCATCGTCCGTCCCCTGCTGGTCTTGCAGGGCGCGGTGTATCAGTATGTAGGGTTCTGCCGTCCGCTCAAAGCGCAGCGAGCCGTCTGTGCCTTTTGTATAGAGTCTGATGCTCGCAAAGTCGTAAGGGTCGTAAGCCACGATGAAACGCTCGTAGGTGTGCCTCCTTCGCCACTCGTGGTCGGGTACGCCGGGCGATGAGCACACTTCGTACTGCCGTTTCTCGCCCTTCACCGTCACCTGCAGGCCCTGGTCCGTGAACGTAGCCATGCGTTTCGTAAACACCCAGAACATGTCCACCATGTCGTGCAGCGTCACTTCCTGGGTCTCCTCGTTCACGCTCTTCTCATACATGTCTATCCTACGCTCTCCCGTCGCAGGGTGCACACCCTCGTTCCATTTCTTACGGGCTGCGGCATAGGCATCTTTCAGCTCCTCCAGAGTGTACAGACTGTCCTTGTTGGCTTCGATAAACTCTACGTTCGGGCGGCTCGACGCCTTCTTCGCCGTCACGTTCTGACCCGTGAAGCGCCAGTCCTTGTGCAGCACCTGAGCCTGAAACCGTCCGAACACGCTCTCTATCGTCTTCGACTCGCCGTTGTAGGGCTGTGTCGGTCTGTGTACGCGGCAGATCTTCCCGATAAAGCCGTCCGAGTCCAGCTTCTTGTGGCCGCCCTGGTTGTCATAAACAATCTCATAAGGCTTGTGTCCGCTCTTCTGGATTGCCATGCGGTAGGCGTGGTATTGGGCCTCATAGTCCTCTGTGTCGCTGATGCAGTAGCCCAGAAGCACCTCGCTCATTGCGTCGATCACTTCATACACCTGGGTCGTCCGCACCTTGCCCTGCTCGTCCCTATAGTAAAGGTTCAGCTTCGTGCCGTCACCATACCATAGCGTGTCCCTGCGTGTCGGAAGTGCCGTCTTGTGCTTTCTGCCGTAACGCTGACGGGCTGCCTGCTCGCCATATACGGCGTCATACCATAAAGGCTCAACCGACGGGCTGTTCAGCCATTTCTTCATACCGCTTAGGCTTCTTATCGGCTTCCAGCCTCTTTCCTCGGCTATCTCGTTTGCCTTCTCAAACAGCTGCGCGTCGGTGTACACCGGCACCTTGCTACGCTTCAAAGCCACAATCAGTTTCAGAAAGTCACCGGTTATCTTCAGTGCCGAGGAGTTGCCCAACTTGCCGCTCACCACGCTCTGGTAGCCATCGGCCTTCCAAGCTTTCAGTCGCGTCTTCAGTCGCGCCAATGTGCCCGGAAGCGTGTGTCCGTAGCTCTCGCGCATACGTTCCGAACTGTCAAGTATCAAGTCCCACGCACCCGACATCGGAGCATTCAGACTGCTGCGGATGGCCTGGCGTCTTGCCGCCATCTTCTCCAGCTCGCCAAGCACCGAGGCGTTGATGGTATATTCCTCTATCATCTTCTCCGTCAGGTGGCGCTCCTGCCCGTCCTTGTCCATATAGGTGTAGGCTTCGTAATACTCACGCGCCTTCGCATCTATCTTTATGCTTGCCTTCGTCATAGCCTCTCGCATCTTTTCTTCTGGGTCGCCGTATGTCGCCACAAACCGCCGTCTGTACTTCTCCGGAATACTGCTCCACACATACAGTGCCTGAGTCCCCTCGCCGCCGCCACGACGTGCACACGCTATGTTGCTGCGTTGCACGTTGCATTTCAGCGTGTTCGCCTTCATCACGGGGTCTCTGCCGCCCGTCAGCTCGGCAAACGTCACGCACAATATCTTGTTGTAGTACTCCATTTCCTTTTGTCTTTGTTTTCCTTCTTGCGGTTCTCTCCTTACATAGTGGCGCAGCACATGGCTTTCACCTTCTCCTGCACGGTCTTGATGTCTGTAAACCCGGCGTGCTCGATGCGTTCCACCACGTCGCCTTTCTCGTCCTTCAACTCCAGTACGCCCGTGTTCTTGTCGCCTTCCCACATCCAGCTGTTCTCGAAGTGTTGGCGCATCATGTTGTCTGCGTCATGCACCACCTCGCTCGCAGGAGCCGTCACCAACTCAAAACCGCCACGCTGAACGGCAAGGCAGCGTATCTTCTTTGCCAGGTCGCTCTGACCCTTCACCGGGTGAAAGTTCAATGCGTAGCTCACCATCTCCTTCGTCACGCCGAAGGCCTTTGCCAAAAACTCCCGCTGGGAGCGGGTTACTGTTATCACTCTTTTCATTGTCCTCTGTTTTTAGTTCGTTATTACTTTTGTTCGTGGAGTGTAGGGGAGTCGAACCCCACATGGCTATCCAGCGCATGGCAAACCTGCCACTCCTGCGGTCTTTCCCGCCGTCATCCGAGGCTGCCCCTGCCGACTATCCAGTGCGGCGGCTGACTATCCAGTGCAGCCTTTGGGGCTTCCATGTTATCCTGCAATCTTTCTACCCTCGGCTATTCTATTATGGGTTCAAGAACTTCACCGTTTCGTTCTTCACCATTTCGTTCTTCTCCATCCAGCCTATGTCGTAGGCACGGCCGTCCTGGTAGGTGTTGTATCTGTACCACTTGTCATATATACCAGCGGCGCAGTCGCGCTTGCCTGCTTCATAAAAGCGCCGCGTGTTCTCTATCTTTCTGTCTGCCTCGCTCTGTATCTCGTCCACAAGAGCCGACAGAGTAATATTCTCCTCGTTCATATTCTTTAATTGCTAAAATTTGTAATTCTCGGCCTTTTTCACTATCTTTGACCGCGCGTTTATTCTTAAACACGCTGCAAAGATAATACGCTTTTGCGAATAATCAAAATAAATGCGGATAAAAATATTCGCAAATGATAATATTTTATACTTATGACAATAAATGAGAGGTTTGAAGAAATAATAAAAGTACTGTTTGGTGGAAATAAGCGAGCTTTTGCTAAAGCCGTTGGAATCAACCCTACAGTTGTGGAAAATGTGGTTGGCGCAAGAAAGGGTAAACCATCTTATGATGTCCTAGTAAAAGTATGCGCAAACGCGAATATCTCTGCAGAGTGGCTATTATTCGGTAGCGAGAAGAATCTGATAACGGATGTATTTAATATTCGCAAAGACCTCACTTTATCGGTTGCACCTGAAGATGTTGCAGAAGAAGGAGGAATGCCGTTAAAAACGGTCTTTACTAAAGGTAAAAAGACAATACCCAAACAATCTGTCTCTATTGGTGAAGCTGTGCATAAAGTTCCCAAAGGCAGTAGTGAGGGCATACCACTCATACCGCTCGATGCAGTCGCCGGTTTTCCTGCCGAAAGTGGCGGTGGGGTACGTCTGGAGGACTGCGAGCGCTATGTCATACCGGAGTTCGAGAACAAAGGGGCAAACTTCCTTATCCGGGTGTCTGGCGACTCTATGGTGCCGCTATATTATAGTGGCGACCTCCTCGCTTGTCGCAAAATCACAGACATCCGCTTCTTCCAATGGGGTACCGTCTATGTCCTCGAAACGAGCCAGGGGGTACTCGTCAAACGCGTGCAGGAAAGCGTAGATCATGCCGACAGCATTCTATGCGTGTCGGAAAACAACAGTGTTCATCACCCTTTTCTCCTCCCACGCGACGACATATGCAGCCTGAGCATCATCGTCGGACTCGTCCGCCTCGTCTGATACTCACGTCACACGCATCACGCACACGCTCCACACCGCAAACCGTGTCGCGCACGCACATATATAGGTATAATAGGGTAGCAAAGCAGCCAAAACCCCGATAAACAGGGCGTTCCCGACATTCCGCAAAGGTTTATAACATGTCAAAACGTGGGATTATCCCCACCCCCTAAACGCCCGAAAATGACATCAATCACAATTTATTCGGAGTTATATAGGGGGTCAATCACTTATTTTCCATGTTAAAAGTGAATACCCAAATGCACACCCTCTCTGAACATTTCGTTTTTCCATGCACACCCAACTGCACACCCAACTGCACACCCAACCCCGAAAAACGCCCATTTTCACCAATCTCAATAGCCTCAAAAACACAAAAACGGCTTGACCACTGTTCAAATCAGTGTTCAAGCCGTTCAAATGCCGTTATATCAGCGTTTTAGCCGTTTAAACCATCCTTATCCCTTCTCTTTTTCCGTCCTGGGTCCTCTTATCAGCTCTCCCTGCCGGATCATAGCCTTTTTATTGAGTATAACACCTCCGTCAGCCAGTCCGGCGTGCAGCAGCGAGCTTTTCTTAATCCCCACCTCATCCTCTGTCAAAACCGTATAAATCGCCGATATTGAGCCGAAGTAGTAATTCTTCCGCCCATGTATCAAATGCACGTGTATAACCTTTGTCATAACTGTTCCTTTCTGTTTCCTAAATATTCGTTTTCGCTTGCAAATATACCAAATAATAACTATTTGGAAGAATTTACAAGCATAAAAAGCAAGAAACAAGCAAAATAAAAGGCATGGCCGCAGCCACACCCTCCTTCATTCAATCACCACCCAAACAAGCCGTTTTAAGCCCCACCAGCGCCCATTTCCATGTCCAGACGATAAAGCACCCACATGAGCAGCCATACGCGCCCAGAAGCCCACGAAATGCCCCATACAGCCGTCAGGACAGCCAAAAATATAACATTCTCAGCCCCGATGTAAAGCAATCCCCTTCAAACACCGTTCAAATCGAACCCAAACGTAAAGCAAATGTAAAGCGAATGTAACGTTTCGTTTTTCCCTCTCATTTCGTCCATCATCCTTAAACCCTTTGTAAATCAACGCTTTCCCCGATTTTTCTCTCACTCCACTTTTATACGTTTCGTTTTATCCCCCTTATAGTCAATAGTTATGAAAATACATTACCGGCCGTTTCAACCATTATGTCTTCATTGTGGTCATTATATAAAATGATGGACGTAAGGCAGGCTTTTATAGAAAAAGTAAATGATTATATTTCCAATATAGATAAATCAGTATCTGTCGGCATAATCTCTGACTATCTGTCAATACAGTTTAATGATTTTGCAAGCTCGTTCGGTTTCAAGTTCCTCAAGGACAGCGACAAACAAAAGTTGTTCAAGAAGAATACAGAACTTAAACTGAATATTGACACAAGTCTGATCGACAATGACGGTAGTACAGAAAACATCAATTTGTTATCTGATTTGAACAAACTGAAAGAAATGTTGTCTGGAAAATCATTTGTTGCCGGAGACAGGAAGTTTCTTGCACGTTTCCCCCAATATAAAAAAGTTTGGAGATGGCAACAACAGCTAAGGTGCGGCTACATATTAGCGAGTGAATTACCCGACTATGACATAAATGCGAATTCTGAACTTAAGGCGATTTTGGAAAACATAAATAGTTAAAGATGTTATGACTATAGTAAAAGGCAAAACAAGGTTATGTCAATCAAACTTAAGCGATTTTAATGTTGAAATGATCAACAACTCACCATTTTATAGTCGCTATGCCGAGTTCTTGCGTGTGTTCAAAAAGCACATTCATGGATTTGACCCTGAAATTGTATTTGCCCAACCTGAAGAAAATACATCAAAAGGTACTATTGACTGGTATATCCCACAACCATCAGAAGCCCCGGAAACATTATACAGCTTAAAATCCCATGACCCGGAAAGTTATGAGAGGTATAAAATTATTAGCGATGATGTTTTGTCGGTATTAAGAAAAGCCGTAAATGAAACAGTTAATACTCAAGAAAAAAGCTATCTCGATTGCGCTGTAAAATTCTTGGACAATGAATATTCTGAACAGCTGACTTATTGTTATGACGGCAAGATAACCTTCGCTGTTTGGGGTATGCGTATGCGGAAGGGGCGAGACATTACAACCGTAATAAAGGAAGATGTAAAAGAGCACAGGGTTCATACGGTTACATATACAGTCAACGGACATGGACGTATTGTCGGACAATCATCAATATTGCGTAAGCATGGGCATGTGTTGCAGGGGGCAAAAGATATCCCACAGATTGAACCAGAGCAGCACTATGGCTTTGTTAAATGGCTGCCTGAAGCTCCGCATGGAAAAGTTGTAAATAACGACATAACCTACACGGCTGTATGTGTCCGCAAAGATGAATACAGGGTAAGGTTTACTGCATCTGACGGGGGAACGTTGCAAGGAAATGTCGATGTTGCAATACAGCCGGGCAATGCATTGTTATCGACCGATATACCAGTTCCTATGCCCAATCCGGGATTCCATTTTGACAGATGGACTCCTGACATTACGGAGGGACAAGCCGTAAACAACGATTTATCATATACTGCCATGTTCGTTGCTGACGAGGAAAAACCTGCGCCAGAGCCACCGCATGAGGATATACCAACGACGCACAATGTAAGGTTTGTTGCTGGCGACAATGGCAAAATTGAAGGCAATGGAACATTTCAAATGGACGATGGGACATGTATTCCTAACGATTCCGTTCCAAAAGTCAAGCCTAACAAAGGGTACACTTTTAAAGGTTGGGATAGGTCTGTGAACGAACCTATAACCAATGACACGACTTATACTGCGCTTTATGAAAAGAAATTGCCGTGGTGGAAACGTTTTTGGCTTTGGCTGACTGCATCGAGTTGTCTTACTTGGCTGTTGCGTTTCCTTATATTGCTCTTGGCTCTGTTCCTCCTGTATTTGCTGTTGCGTTCCTGCAACGGTTGTGACAGCCATAGGGTAATCAACGGTGTTGGCGTAATAGACAGCGTGAAAACCGAAGATGGGAAAGTTGTTGAAGACAATGGAGTTGTCAAACCCATTACAGGCAATGATGGCAAATTGCCTGAAGGAGGAGGTGTAGTTGCGCCTGTTATGGGGGAAGGTGGGGAACAGCCACCAATTATCGAACAACCCGGCACTCCTGATATTATCGGTAACCGCCTGTTCCTGTTCATGGAAAATGAGAATGACGATATAGACGCTTTGGCAGCAGACTTTAAAAAAGCTTACCCCGGTGAACAATACAATATCATAGGCTTTGACCGTGAAGTTAAGATGCTGGTAATCCAAGTGCCCGAAGGTGAGCGTGACGCCATAAGACAGACTATAAACAAGAAGATACCCAACCACAAGTTTCTTGTCTTTGACGAGCAGATATACGAACTTAACGGACATATAAGCAACAATCCGGTTAATCCTGGCTGGCATTTGAAAGCAATACATTTACAGCAAGGATGGAAATACACAAAGGGAAGTAACAAAGTTAAAGTGGCTGTAATCGACGATGGCATACAAGCCTCGCATCCTATGTTCAAGGGAAGGATTGTCGATGCGTATAATGTCTTTACGCAAAACAACAGGCTGAGCGTTGGCGAAGGACATGGTACGCATACGGCAGGATTGGCAGTCGGCAGTGCCGAATATTTCGGCAAAGGAGCATCCGGTGTTGCGCCAAATTGCCTGCTTATGCCGATACAAGTGTTTGACAACAAGCGGTGTCCGCTATCTGCTCTTGTGGCCGGTGTCATGTACGCAATTCATCATGATGCTGATGTCGTCAACATCTCCATCGGTCCGTCTTTCAAAGGACTTAATGCGTTGCCAGTCCCTGTTCAGAAGCAAATATCGCAAGAGCAGTTCAAGAACGAGATGGCTTTATGGAGCAGGGTCAGCAGCATAGCGGCAAGGAAAAAGTGCATATTGGTGTTTGCAGCCGGTAATGACGACATCCTTTCAAGCATACCGCCTGAAAACCGCAATGCCTCATCCATAACAGTAACGGCTGTTGATGAGGATATGTGTCCTACAAACTTCACCAATTACGGGCCATGCTCCGATATATCCGCACCGGGTAAAAACATTTTCAGTTCTTTCCCGACAAGCAGGTTGCAGTCATGTGATGGCACAAGTATGGCTGCGCCGATAGTTGCCGGCACCATTGCACTGATGAAGTCTATAAAAAAAGACCTGACAGTCGAGCAAGCCCGCAATGTGCTTTACCGCACAGGAAGCGATGTATATGGCAATATTCCTCCAATGGTGTTGGTAGACAAAGCGCTTGAAGCCACAAAGCGTGGCGACTTCTCAAAACCGCCTGTTCGGAAACTAATACCGGTTCCAGACGGCAAAGGTGACGATTCTGCTGCAGGCATAGCCGAACGAACGCCCACAGAGCCGGTACAGCCGGTTCCGAATGACGGCAATAACAACGATTATGCCGAGATAAGACGGCTTATAAAAGAATATGAAAACAAAATAAAGGAACTGAAAAAACAATTGCCTGAAAATCAATGATTTATGTTCAAGGGAAATATCCGAATGCAAAATGCCGTAGATTGGCTTTCAATCAGCCACCTTTCAGAGCCTGAAACATGGCCTTTCAAGAGGCGATTTGCCACCTTTTGCCCATAGGTATTTTCCGTTACTCAAAATTGTAAATAATCTATAAAAACGTTTGATGCTCAATATAAAAAACAATTAAACAACAAATACATCATGCAAAACTCAAGTTTTAACTTCGCAAGTGTGTTCGCGATTATGGTGTTGCTGGTATTCAGCTACATCACTTTTCTTGGATTGACCTACTGGCAAAAAGGGAATCTCCTGTTGCCTATAATTCTCACTGTGGCGTTGATAGCCATAGTGGCAACCTGTGTGTTGTTCATGTGTAAGGCAAAAGCAACCCGTTGGAAACGGCTTGGCGTTATTGGACAGACATTTTTCGGCTTAATAATCCTTATTGTATTTGCTTTAGCATCAATACCGTTCACAAACTTCATGGATGTTATCAACAACTCCGAAGAGATACAAGGAAAAATAAGCAATACTTGCGAAGCCGCCGAAAGTCTTGACAAAGCATATGCAGAATATGTGGAAGCGCGCATAGACACATACAAAGTCACCCTCACTACAATAAGCATGTCGAAAAACACACAACCTTCACAATACAATGAATGTTTGGGTGGGGCTACAGGAAATACCGACGATGAAAAAATAGGAAATCTTGCGAAAAGCCTCCGCTCAAAACTTCTGCCCGATGCAACAGAGAAAATAGTTAATGAGCGTCATAAATGGTTGGCAAGCGCCAAAAACACAAGCGTTTGGAACCCTTTGGCCCCGTCAAATATCAGCAAGATTGACAAACAAGTTGACGACTGGGTTGACAACTATAAAAAACTTTCTTCTGTCACCTATAAAGGTGAGGAGCCAAATGAATTTGAATACTCTGAATTTAATAACCAATTATCAGAACTGACAAAAGTATACAGCCAGTTCCATACCCCATCAGCCTTGGCTATAATCGTATCTTTAGTATGTTTTGCAATAATGCTGTTGCCGTACTTCATGACAGAAAAAAGCTTAGCCTCCGCGACAAGTAAAAATGACGATGACAAATATTATGAATAAAGTGATATGAACAGGAAAGAGAGAATATTGGACAGTTGCAATAGCATCCCACTAAGAAACCTTATAAACTATATAAGGAAAGGGGAGGTCTCATTAAGCGAACTTATTGCTGCCGGTCTTCTTAAAGAAAAAGAGAATGAGATAAGAACAGAGATGGCGGATGAAGACAACGCATCTTGGGCTGTTGCGCAAAGGAATAACACTGTCAGTGCATATAGCGAATATCTCGAAAAGTTCCCGGAAGGCTTACATGCCAATGAAGCGCGTCAAGCCGTGGACGCACTTGATGATGACGTATGGTTTGATATACAGTCAAACCTAAATGAAGAGCAGCTTAACAAATACAAGACTCTTTTCCCGGCAGGTAAACATATAGCCGAATGTAATGAATTGCTTGTTGACCTTCCGTGGCTTGAGACAAAGCGCCGCAACACTATTTTTGACTACAACGAATACCAATTGAAATATCCCGGCCAGCACGAGGCCGAGATAAAAACTGCCATAAACGCATTAAGCGATGACAAAGATTGGGATAATGCCTGCATCGTTGGTGACAGTCAGGCTTACCGCCGGTATTTGGAACAACACCCTTATGGCAATTATGCACAAGAAGCACGTAATCGGGTACAAGCTAATGCCAGCCGCGATAAATTTATCGATGAATTACGATATGACCGCAATGCTTATTTTGCCAATGAAATAAAACAAAAAGTAAGTAACGGTGTAGCCACTTGGAACGACATAGCCAATATTCTCGGATACGATAAAGCGGATGCCATAGAAAAATTCAACGAACCGTCAGATTTGCCAGGAAGCCAACCACCGGAAAAGCTACAAAGTGATACAACGGAAGTATATTTTTGGGGTACGCCATCGTCAGGTAAAACATGTGCTTTAGGGGCGATAATAAGTAGCGCAACGAAAAAAGGCATACTCGAAAAATTACCTTGTTTGGGCTATGACTATATGACACTTTTATCAAACATATTTGATAGTCGTGGAATTTGTACCTTACCACAAGGGTCACCAATAGAAAGCATACAGGAAATGATTGTTAACCTGCGCGACAATAAAAACCTTCCACACAGGTTAACCCTTATTGATCTTGCAGGCGAATTATTCCGTTCGGTGTACTTTAAACAGAATAACCTTTTCTTACCAGAAGAAAAGGAACAAACTTTAAACACTGCGATGGATTACCTGCGCGATACACGCAATAATAAAATACACTTTTTCGTGGTAGAATACAATGCGCATGATAAAGAATGGGAAGGCCGAAAAATGGTAGATTATTTGGACTGCATGAGTTCCTTCTTAAAATCTCAGGGCGTATTCTCAAAGAAAACCGTAGGCGTATATGTGCTTGTAACCAAATGTGACATGATAAATTGCACACCGGAAGAAAGACCGAAATTTGCCGCCAAATATGTAGAAGAAGAACTGCCTGCATTTTGGAACAATTTGCAATATACATGTAAAGAATGCGGTGTAGGCGACCTTAAAATACTGTCATTTTCCATTGGTGAGGTATTTGCCAAAAGCCTGTGCAAGTTTGACAGCCACGACACAGATAAAGTAATGGACAAGCTTATTACCAAAACCCGTGCCCCCAAAAGCGGATTATGGGGATTTTTGAAAAGATAAATAACATCAGCAAAAACATAAAAACGTAAAAGAATGAATACATTGTCAAATAAAATAGCAAGCATAAAGGTAGATGTTTACGGCCAAGCCGACAACGACACCAAACACGTATTTACATATCCTGACATCTTTGACCCTACTCGGCCATCAGAAAAAGACAACTGGCTGCGTGCCATGTCTGACCCACGTGATGCCCGTATATTTTCAAGTAAAGAAATATATGCTTACTGGAAAAACCGTTTGGGCAACTATTATTCGTTAATTGTTCCAAATATGCGGGACTCCAGAGGTGGACTATTGATGATAACAGTATTTACGGGCGAATATATTGCCTCAGATGGGAAACAAGTTATCACGACTCTGCGACGTTTAAAACAGTTGGTAGACGGTGAACCGGATAAAGAGTATGTAGCTCGTGTAATTGGAGAATTTGCAAAATACCTCAAACAGAACCCATATCCAGCAAAAAACGAAGCAACAAGCAACGAAAAAGCATTCCGCCGTTACAGAACAGAACAGGATTTAGCGGAAATTTTCCAGTTTACAGAACAAGCCGAATACGCAGCATTCAGACGTTTGCTGATAGTGCCAGCTACATCAGTTCCGGCACAACTTCCAGCTGGTTATAAGGAGATAACCTCACCGATAAAGCATACTTATCATATCAACGAAAGCATGTTGCCTCAAGGCGTAAAAGTTTCAAAGAGCCTCCTGCAAGACGGTGATACACTCACCATAACTTACTCCGCAAACGGTTACACTCCAATAAGCAAAAACGTAAGAATAGATGGAAAAGACAACAACCATCTGAGATATGACGGTGTTGATATAACAGTTTACGATTCAAAAATAGCCGGAATAATACTGCAACGCCGCATAAAACTGAATTTTATCGCAGAAGGTATGCAATTATGGTCGCTACCCAAGGCACACATCTATTGCAACAATCAAATATGCCAATTGGATAGGGACAGATATATTACATTGCCTCATCCGATAGCACAGGGGACTTACAAGCTCAGAATCGACGCCTATGGATATAGAAAATATGAAAGGAACTTGGAAGAGGCAGAAATTCAAAGAGGCCAGGTAGACATACATCTCATACCGGAAGAAAAAACTGTAAGCATAAGGCTTTATGTAAAAGGTGAAATAATAAAAGGCAATGTTAGCTTAAAGGGTAATGACCCACTTTACCAATATTTGAGGGAAGTAGAAAATGCAAACCGTGAATTGAACAAATATTCATTCAAAACAATATACGGAGAAGACGGGAAACCAAAAACGGACAATAATAAAAAAGGCGGTAAAAAAACTTCTAAAAGCAAACGCCTGCTTTACATTATAATTAGTTTGATAATTCTCGTTACACTCCTCTTCCTGTATTTTGACATTACCCCATGGTCTTTCAACAATAACAATAATAAAATAGAGGAAACCGATAGCGATGTTGTTGTCAATGAAGGCGACAACTTGAATTCTGACAGCCTGCAAATGGCAGACAGTCTGAAGCGTGAACACGATATATACTGGCTCAAAGGAAATGACGTTTGGAGGAAAGACAGTTTACAGACACAAGAATATAAAAAATTATGTGACTACATTGCATCAGGGCAAATTCACAATGTCCTCTCAACAGAAAAAGACTCTTTGTTCTACTTAAATGATTTACAAATATGTAACGGTTATTGGCTACAAATAATAAGCTATCTAAATGCAATCAAGGACGATACTGAAAAGTACAATAAAGCTGTAGAAGCATTGAAAGAACATTCAAAAGAAGGTAAGATAGACTTGAACGAATTAAAAAATGCACTGAACAAAATTGCAACGAAACAACAGAAAGGGAAAACTCAAACACCGCCTATACAAGGCGGCACGAAAAAACAAGAAAGTGTTAAAACAGATGGAGGAAGGCCTGGGTCGCACGATTAAAATGACAAAGCAATGAAAACAACAATAAAAATAACATTAATCGCCATTGTAGCCATAGGCATTGTTGCGGCTATAATATATTTCGCAAACGGAATGAGCGAAAGTGGCAATGTGCAAATTGCAGAAACCAATTTTGAGAAAGAAATTCAAGAGCAAGTAAAAAGCACGATAAAAGACAAAAGATATGATGAAGCCCACGTTGCGTTTAATTCCATAATGGGAAATATAAATACCGAAGCTTCAGTCACTCTCGCTGACGGGAGTAAAAGTCTTAAAGACTCAGAAGTGAAAAAATGCAAGCAGATGGTTTGCGATGCTTATGCTCCAATTTTTTTGGAATACAGCATGGACCACTTCAACCAACCATCATGGAGTGATGCTGAGTTGAAACAGTTTAAAGAAGAAGCACAGGAATTGCTGTCAATGAACGCCGTTGAAGCAGGAACGCAAATAGAAACCAACTTGAATGGAATTATAAGGACAGTTAATGAATACTATGCAGCTAAGAAGATAATTTCACAGGCGTCAAATTGTTCTTCGGTTAGTGCCGTTTCAAGTCTTAAAAGCAAAGCCCGTAGCTACAAGCACGAGCCACTAACCAATAACACAAGTCTCTTATCGGCTCTAAACACAGTGGAAGCTACAGCAAAAAGTGCGGTTGAGCGCAAAATCATAGCTGAATGTGACCGCGTAGTTTACGGATACGACACATACGCAGATTATGCCACCTTTTACAAGGCGTATGACAATGCGAACAAACGTATAAAAGAATATGTTTCTGCATTTGGATACACTCAGAAATTAAGAACCGCACAAACAAATTTATATTCGGTAGACAAAAACGCTTTGAGTTATTACGCTAATAAAGAAAGAGTTTCATAATAATATTTGGTAACGCATTTTATTAATATTAAAATATGAGGCTATGAATATAAAAAAGATATTTCTCATAGTTGCAGCGACCTTGTTTTATGCAACGTCACAAGCACAAGACAAAGTTTCTGATACTATAAGCATAGGAAAAACTGATGCCACCGATGCCATCATTGAAAAGATTGGCGAACAGGCAATTGAACTAAAGTCATTGAAAACAAGAGAACAACAACTTTTGGACAGTATTGCCGGACTTAACAAACAATTAGTTGAAAAAGAAGTTCTTATTAAGTCTGAACGCGAAAACAAAATGAAGGTTGAAGATGAAAAAAACAGTCTGAAAATAAAATACGACGGATTAGTAAAAGAATTCTCAACACTTGATGCCATTGTGTACAAACAATGCTTGCTTTATCCGCTTGAAGGACGATACAATGAAAACCTGATAAACGAGGCACTACGTGCGGCACATTCATTTGCCAACTTGTCGCCCCAAAAGAGTGCGGAATTTAATGAATGTATGAAAACGTATGAGCCTTTGTTGCATCAATATGAAAAATATAATGAAGAAATAATGAATTTCATTAAAGACAAAGAGCAATACCTTATAACAAAAATGACGTTTCGTAAAATTAAAACCATGACAGTTGACGAAGGTGACAGAACTAATTTTATAAACGAACTAAAGGGCCTGACATACTACCAAAAATGTTATATTCACAGAAATGACCCTCCATACAAGTCAATATTATATCTTGACGAAGCCATTGACAAATTTAAAGCCATAATTAACGAAAAGGGCGATGTGAGTAAGAAATTTAACGATTTGATAAAAAGTCTTGAACCTAAACAAAAAACAGCTGAATTATGATGAAATTAATATGCTTGGCATTGATTTCTTTACTATCATTTAATGCCACAAAATCTTACGCTACGACACGACCAGGCGAAATAAAGGTCATTGACAATGATGAAGACCCTGATTTGCGAATGGCAAAGTTTTATATGAATGAAGCCACTCCAGATTATATAAGTGCCATAAACCAAATACAGAAAGTTTTACGGCGAAATCCTAATAATACCGAGGCACAGGAACTTCTCGACATTTGCAATAAAAAATTGGAAGAAATAAGAATTGCCCAAGAAAAGAAGGAAACTGACGATTTTAATACGGCCTGCAAGATAGGAACTACAAGTGCCTTGGCTTCTTTTATTGAAAAATACCCTGAAAGTAAGTATAAGCAACAAGCGCAAGACCGCATTGATGATTACCAGTTGTGGAGTAAGGCGTTAGTTGCAAACACAAAAGATGCGTATAAGCAGTATCTGAATGATTCTAAAAATCAGGCTTACAAGGCTGAAGCTGAACAGAAGATAATAGATATAGAAACTGATGAGGAATGGCAAAACTGTAAAAATGCTTTGTCGATAGAAAATATCGAAGCTTATTTAAGGAAATTTCCAAACTCAAAAAACGACGCAGAGGCAAAATATAACCTGAATATTTTGAAAGGAGAAAAAGCATTTGAAAACAAAGACTATGCAAATGCTTATGAACATTTGTTCTTAGCCAATCAACACAAGCCTCTGTCTGGTTTGACAAAGAAACGTTTTGATGAAACCATTGATTGGTATAAATATAATGAAGTATCTAAAAGCACAGATAAAAATAAGGTTTACTCGTACCTAACTTCTTTGTCTGCCAACAGCCCGTATTATGATAAGGCTTCAAATCTTTATGCAATACTTTTGGCCAAGGAGTTAAACGAATATTCTTTAGATCCAAGTTATGATTTAGTTTTGTCTTACGCAAAAGACAAATACACTCAGAATTATGTAAAAAGTTATATAGACATCTCAAAAGAGAAGCGGAGCAAGCTAAGGCATCAGCGTAGAGTTGCAGCACGTAAGAGATGGTGGAAGGAAAACTTCAAATTAGGTATCGACGCAGATATTGAAACAAATGTGAACGAAGCTTCAGGTTCGGATATGTTTTATTCTGTCGGTGTAGTTGCACGATTTGGAAGTTACAAGCACCTTTTCAACTTGGTTTTTGGCGTTAAATATCGCTGGTTTAGGGTTATGCCTGAATATGACAGCTTTTACAATAGCGATGATGTTAAGTGGACATATTTTGGTGGAGCTGTGTGCATACCTGTAAGTTTCAGGTTTAATATAACGGACATATCAAAACGAAGCAGACTTTTTCTTGGAGTCGGAGGTGAATATGGAGCCTATGTTTCTGACTTTATTAAAGATAATAATTATATGGAAAAAAATTATGTG
>OHQT01000396.1_pt1 | contig 24089 bp, 18 predicted proteins | sample 1578221 | NCBI WGS metagenome assembly OHQT01 (sample SAMEA3879547, study PRJEB24766) | human gut metagenome | biome: human-associated habitat; feature: feces | place: USA | collected 1985/1987
TGATAAGAACGGAGAACGTATCAATACCATTCAAAAGGTAAGTAAAACAGGAGTAACTTTCCCTACTACAGAAAACATCACTTTGGCTAAAGGTCAGACCTACAAAGTGGCTTTCTGGGCGCAGGACAACGATTGTAAGGCTTATACTGTGTCTGACGATATGAATGTTACTGTAAACTATGCTAATGATGAAAACAAAGTCAATAATGACGAGACTCGTGACGCTTTCTTCAAGACCGTTGAATTTACCGTAACAGGTTCTACTTCCATTGATGTTGAATTGAAACGTCCTTTTGCTCAAATCAATGTAGGTGTAACTAAGGAGGACTGGGATGCTGCTGTTGCTTCAGGCATCACTATCGCACAATCTTCTGTAGTTATCAAAAATGCTGCAACTTCTCTTAACTTGCTTGACGGAACAGTCAGTGGAGAGACAGAAGTAAGCTATTCACTTGCAAATATCCCTTCTGACCCTGCTATTTTGAAAGTGGATACAGATGGTGATGGCGAAAAGGAGGAGTATAATTGGCTTTCAATGAGCTATATCCTCCCTGCTGACGCAACAACAGGTTATGCTAAAACTACGTTGGAAAACATCGCTTTTGTATTTTCTCCTGAGAATGACAATTATAGCAACATCGAGTTCAATCAAGGTTTGAACAGCGTTCCTGTACAGCGTAACTGGAGAACAAACATTCTCGGTAAATTATTGACAGGTGACATCACATTCAACATCGTTATCGACGAAGAATTTGAGGATGATCACAATGTGATGGTTCCTTATACAACTATCAATGGCGTTGTTTATTCGTCATTTGCAGATGCGATGGCAGCTGTTCAGGATGGCGAAACTATCAAGTTGGAAGGTGAAACAACACTTGATGGTGTAGCTGATGGTTATCTCTTCACTATTGATGGAAAGAAAGTAACCATTGATCTTAACGGTTATGGCTTCGTTGCCAATGTTCCTGATGTAACAAAGAATTCAGCTATATTCCGAGTGGCAAAGAACAGCGAATTGACGATTGTAGGTGAAGGAAATGTAAAGGTTGTAACAAACAAGGCTCCTAATGTGTTGGCTGCATTTATCAACAATGATGGTGGTACGGTAAACTTAAAGGGTGGTAACTGGACAATGACCGCTTTGGAATATCCAGACGCACTGATTCCTACATTTGTTGACAACAATAGTAATGTAAATTCTGCTACTTTGAACATTTACGATGGCACTTACACATTCCATCGTAACCTTTTCCGCAACTTTGCAAATGCTGCTGGTCATAACAACTATGCTACTGTTGCAACTATCAACATCTACGGTGGCACATTCAACGGTCGCGAAAGCGATGCCGGTGCTATTTGGAATCAAAAGCCATCTTCAACAGTACCAGCAGGTGCCGGTGTTATCAATGTAATGGGTGGTACTTTCAATAATGTAGTTATTACAGACGAATTCGGTGGTGTGGTTTATGTTAAGAACCAAGAAGAGTTAGAATCTGCATTAAAGGACGTAAATACTCATACTATCTATCTGGGAGCTGGAACGTTTGTAGCAGATATTTATAATGGAACTCCTGCTAGAAAATCTTTAACTATTATCGGTTCAGAAGGAACAAAGTTTGGTCATACAGCTACTACCGGTGGACAACTGCGACTTGATTTATTTGATAGCTTTACAATCAGAAACTGCGAAATCATACAGAGATCAGGTAATAAGACTTGGGGACATATTGTATTCGGTTCAAGCAAAAATCCTAATGGTGTTTACACTTTGGAAAATTGTACCTTCAATGGTGTAAGTACACAGGGTATTTATATTAACGAAACTGCATCGGGTGCAACTTACAACATTTTGAATTGTACTTTCAACGGTGACTTCGGTAGTGAGGGTGCTATCACTATCCAGACTAACAAAGATGTCAACCATATTGTAAATGTCAAGGGGTGTACTTTCAATAGTATTCCTGATAACAGCCACAGAATTTTCTTGGCTAAGACAGCTGATGGTTTCTATTATGGTTGGACACTCAACACCGATATGAAGGCATATACAGCTTATGACTTAGCTACATTAGTTGCAATGGGTTTTGATAACATTAATTTGGCTGATGGAGAGTATGACGTATATGGTTGCGCAGGCAAGACTCTGACACTTAACGGGTCACAGAATGCAGTCTTGAAGCTATACAATGATGGTGAGGATGGTTGTGACTATGCTTTCGGAGGCAACGGAACAGGTGTTGGAAACATTACTTTCAATGGTTTGACAATCAATACTACTGGTAATACTGGTAATTATAAGGGATTTGCATATATGAAGGGTACCTTTAACAACTGTAATTTCGTTGGTGCATATTCATTGAACAATGCTAACGATTTTGTATTCAATGGCTGTACCTTTGATTTCAAAAATGGATATTTCTGGACTTGGGGCGCCAATAGTGTAAAATTTGACGAATGTATATTCAATGGTAACAGCAAGGCAATTCTTGCACATGGGTATGCATCAACAAAGATCACTATCAATGATTGTACTTTCGCTGCGACAGAACAGGGATTTACAAGTGCAGGTGACAACACTGCTTGTATAGAAATTGATCCAGCAGGAACAAATACTTACACTATCAACTTTACTGGTAATAACACTAAAACCGCTAGTTATGCAGGTTGGACACGTGTAAAAGATGGTAGCACAGGCCACACAATCACTGGTATTGAATAAATATTGTTAGAATTAACGAAACTCTATCATCCCTTGATAGATATATACACATAAAACATTAGTAAAGAGCCTTGCCGTTCGTGAGAATAGCAAGGCTTCGCCTTTGTAGCTGTAATTCAACAACTCATTTTGGGAGAGATTTGCTGTCCCATATCTTGCAATGATATAAGCAGACTAATCCCATTCTCTTTTCGCTGGCATAAACCTTCCAACACCTTTTGCCTTATCCTGCTTGCCTCATAGGAGTTCAAGCGAAACGCAAGTGCAATGACCATTTCGAGATTATAGAATGTCGCCCAACTTGCAGGGGTAGCCAAATCACATCGTCGGGTGCTTACAGGACAAAGCGTTCCACTCTTGTATATCGCTTTTATGGCGGCTCGGAGTGTCGGGGCTATCACCCCGAACAACTCCACCAATTCCATTTCTGACATCCAAACATTACCGCTTGGAATATTTACCTTGCCATTTTCGCTGATTGTTATAATTGCTCGTTCCATAGTTACATTGCTACTGAAATTTCACTAAACGATTGATTAAGTCTGTTGCCGAACATCGTCAAATCCTTGTCTATTTTCTCGGTGGTAATCTTGGCATACTTCTGTGTCGTGGTAATGTTCGTATGCCCCAATACTCGGCTCACACTCTCAATGGGAACACCCTTACTGAGAGCCAATGTCGCGAACCCATGGCGAGTGCAGTGGAAGGAAATATCCTTTGAGATACCGCACTCTTTTATCATCTTTTTCAGCGGTTTACAGATATTCCAATAGTTGAGATTTGGGAATACGAGTTTGTCCTCTTGAAATCTCTCATATCGCTTGATGATCTGTAATGGAATATCCAATAGCTTCACTTGGAAATTGACCTTTGTTTTGTGTCGCTTGGATAGAATCCACTTCTCTCCGTTAATCTCTACAATATCATCTGTGGTCAGTTCCTTAATATCCACGAATGACAAGGCTGTGAAACTTGCAAACACGAACAAGTCTCGGATATAAGCCAACTTCTTATCCGCAAATTCGTGTGTCATTACAGCCTTGATTTCATCTTCTGTAAGATATTGTCGCTCCTTGATGTTCTGATTCACCCGATACTGAGCAAACGGATTTCTCGGTGTCAGTCCATTATAATGAGCCTTAGAAACAATTGTCTTCAACCACATACAATGTGACCATACACTGCCATTATGTAGTCCTGCATCAGTAGAGAGATAGATTTCATACTCCTTTATAAAGTCGGGAGTAAGTTCAAGCATGGAAATATCACTACGCTTGTAGCATTTCTTGATGAATGCAGCCAAATGATTTCGTGACCTTACACGCACCTTATAGGAACTTGCAGCACGGTCTATGCCGATACGCTTCTTGAAACTCTCGTTGTCTTTATCAAACACCCCGAGCAATGTTTCATACTCAGTTCCTATACCCTGATAGGCATTGCGTACCATTTCGGCAGTAACATAGGCTTCTCTATCCGAGATGCGCTGATAATGCTTGATGATTTGAGCCTTGATGTTATCCAAAGCCAAATTGATGTCCCGTGCCTCCTTGCTCTTACCTTTTGCCCGATTGCCTTTGGCATCCCACATTGTTTTTACAATGGTCAGTTTGCAGCTGAATTGAGCCACCGAGCCATTGATTGTAACTCGTCCCATAATGGGGACAATACCGTTTTTCTCTTTGCTTCCGTTCACGTAGAACAGCACCTTAAATGTACTTCGCATAATCCAATTCTTTTTGGTTACAAAATTAGTTATCAGCGAGTTGTACACTGTTATGCAGAATGTAGCAGAGAGTAGAAATAAACTCCAACGACCTATAACCTTACCTCGTTATCGGGTAATGATTTGAAAACTGTCCGCCCTCATTACCTTTCATTTCCTTGCACTTTTACTTCGGTGAAGCTTTCAGTATAAGTCCTCATAAGTCATTGAACACCAGTGCTGCCATCATTATTTCCCCTCATTCGTTAGATTTTCCCAGAGATATTGTCTATATTTGTGGGTGTAAAAATATAAAATACCAAAATTCATGTCGGATAGTGTAGTTATTATACCTACTTACAACGAAAAAGAAAATATTGAGAATATTATCCGGGCCGTATTTGGTTTGGAAAAAGAATTTCATATTCTAATTATTGATGATGGATCGCCTGATGGAACAGCGTCTATCGTTAAGTCGTTGCAGAAAGAATTTCCAGAGCGTTTGTTCCTTGTAGAACGTCAAGGTAAATTGGGTTTAGGAACAGCTTATATCTGTGGTTTTAAATGGGCCATAGAGCATAAATATGACTTCATCTTTGAAATGGATGCCGATTTTAGCCATAATCCGAAAGATTTGCCTCGTTTATATGCTGCATGTACAGAACAAGGAGGCGATGTGGCTATTGGATCTCGTTATTGTAATGGAGTGAATGTGGTTAATTGGCCATTGGGTCGTGTATTGATGTCTTATTTCGCTTCTGTTTATGTCCGCTTTGTTACAGGCATGGATATTCATGATACAACTGCGGGTTTCAAATGTTATCGGAGAAAAGTTCTGGAAACAATTGAATTGGACAGAATTCACTTCAAGGGATATGCTTTCCAGATTGAAATGAAGTTTACAGCCTACAAATGTGGTTTTAAGTTAATTGAAGTCCCAATTATTTTCATCAATCGGGTTTTAGGTACATCCAAGATGAATTCTTCTATTTTCGGAGAAGCATTGTTTGGTGTGTTGCAATTAAAATGGTGGAGCTTCTGGCGTAAATATCCTCAGGCGTAATTTATTTATACATTGAAAATTGACAGTTTTAAATCTGATAAAGAATTATGAAATTAGAATTTATTTGTTTGGCAGCTTTGGCTTTGGTTAGCTGTTCTGGACAAAAGGCCGATAAGGAACAATCGGCAGCTCCTGTAGCTCAAGAGAATGTTCAAGAAGAAGTAGTAAGAAACCAATTGACAGAACAGGAAAAGGCTGATGGTTGGAAACTGCTCTTCGATGGTAAAACAACCAATGGCTGGAGAGGTGCTCATTTAGCTACTTTCCCGGAGAAAGGCTGGAAGATTGAAGATGGTATTCTTACTGTAGAGGCTTCTGATGGTGGAGAATCTACAAACGGAGGTGATATTGTTACCAACGATGAATACTCAGCATTCGAGTTGAGTGTTGATTTCAAGATAACCAAAGGTGCAAATAGCGGTATCAAATATTTCGTGACTGAGAATGAAAAGCAACATGGTTCAGCTTTTGGTTTGGAATATCAGATATTGGACGATGCTGTTCATCCAGACGCGAAGTTATATACAACCTATCCAGGCAGCCGTACGTTGGCCAGCTTATATGATTTGAAGAAGAGTGAGAATGGCTCATTCAATGGTGTAGGTGAATGGAATACTGCGGTTGTTAAGGTTTTTCCCAATAACCATGTAGAACATTGGTTGAATGGAAAGAAGGTTTTGGAGTATGAACGAGGCAGCCAGGAGTTTAAGGAACTGGTAAAAGGCAGTAAGTATGCTGCTCCTGAGTATAATACAAGTGGACCTTTTGGAGAAGCAGCTAAAGGACACATCTTATTGCAGGATCATGGAAATGAGGTTTCATTTTGTAATATAAAAATAAAAGAACTGAAATAATGATATTGCGATAACAGAGTTTATGATATATTGATAATTTTGCAAGTCCGTTTCGGAGGGGTTTGGACTCTGAAACGGATTTTTTAGTTTATTTGAGGATGAATATTGTGGATGTTAGAAGTAAAGTAGGAAAGTGGATACTTATTGGCTTGGTGCTTTGTTGTACCTTTTTCGTAAACAACGAAGCCATTTTTGTAGATATCATGGAATCTCGTAATATGATTACGGCGAGAGAAATGGTTTATGACGGAAATTGGTTGACACCTACAATGAATGGAGAATTACGTTTGGAAAAACCACCGTTACCTACCTGGATTTCTGCGATAGCAGAATATATTTCTTCTGATAATTTAGGCTTACAGCGGGCTATGGCTGGTCTGGCAGCTTTATTGCTTGTGTTTTATTTGTTCCGGTTGGGGAAATTACTGACGCAGGATAAAGTATATTCATGGATAGCTGTCGGTATATTATGTACTTCTTATAACATCATCTTGATGGGGCGTACGGCGTCGTGGGATATTTATTGCCATGCTTTTATGCTGATGGCTATTTATTATTTGTTTAAGGCTATGCAAACCGATGGCTGTGATTGGAAATCTTTTATGCTTTCAGGAATAGCGATGGGTTTATCTTTCTTAGGGAAAGGACCGGTTTCCTTTTATGCCTTGTTGCTCCCTTTCTTGTGTGCTTACCTTATTTATTATCGGAAAAGCATGACGGGAAAATGGAATGCTTGCCTGAGCATGCTTATTATTACTATAGTGCTCAGCTGCTGGTGGTATGCTTATATTTATATTTATCATCCGGAAATGGCCGAATATGTCTGGAATAAAGAATCTTCTTCTTGGGCAAACAAGAACGTTCGTCCGTGGTATTATTATTGGAAGTTCTTTTTGGAAACCGGAGCTTGGTCATTGGTAACCATCTTTGCCCTGTTTGTCCCTGTTTGGAAGAAAAGATTGGGAGATAAAACAAAGCCATACCTGTTTTCACTGTTATGGATGTTGTTTGTTGTTTTCTTCCTTTCTCTGGTTCCCGAAAAGAAAACGCGTTATTTGCTTCCTGTTTCCATTCCGGCAGCTCTGACTATGGCTCATTTGTTTTATTATTGGATCAGACAGATGAAAGAGACAGACCGGTTGGGAAGAATATTATATCGGGTTAATGGCTACCTGTTGTCTGTCGTGGTACTGGCATTACCCGTTATGCTGTATATTTTTATGTACAAAGAACAAAGGATGACGGGAACTGCATTTATCCTTCTATCATTGGGATTATGGGGAATTGCATCCTGCCTTTTTTATGCAGTCAGATCAGTTCGTCCGGCTTATCTTTTAGGCGGAGTAGTTGGTCTCTTTGTCTTTGCTGAAATATTTCTGATGCCTTATGTTGGAAGTTTTGTTTCCAACGCAGACAAAAAAAGTATTGCGCTTAGCCGGGATATAAAAGAAGTCCAGGCATTGCCTTTTTATCATCCGGCAACCGAAGATATACGTATGGAGTTGGTCTATGCGGCTTATAAGAAAATTCAACGACTGGACTTGTCTGATTCAACTGCTGTTATGGCTGCTATGCCGTTTGTCTTGGTGCAGAGTATCGAATCAGAAGCAGCGATGCCTGACTGGCTGAAGCGGAATACGATTAGGGAAGAAGTCGATGTTTATGATGATAATCCTTGGCCTAAAGGGCATCGTCGGTATTCTTCTGCTTTTATCAAACGAGTGACAATTATACGAAAGAAATAATATTTGAAATGAATCGTACCAGTAATTATGAATTGACGATTATAGTTCCTGTCTATAATGAAGAGGACAATATGTGTGCATTGGAAGAAAAACTGTCTTCTTATGTCCAGCAGGCTTCTGTGTCTGCTTGTATCCTTTTCGTGAATGATGGATCGACAGACCGTAGTTTGGAACGAATGATGCAGATCTGCCATCGGCAGCCTCATTTTTTCTATTGTAGTCTGAAGAAGAACGGCGGATTAAGCGCCGCCATGAAGGCAGGAATTGATCAGGTTGAATCCAAACTATTAGGATATATTGATGCCGACTTGCAGACGGATCCGGAAGATTTTGAGCGTTTGTTGCCTTATGCCCATGAATACGAATTGGTGATGGGTATTCGAGCCAACCGGAAAGATTCTTTCTTTAAGAATTTGCAGTCGAAGATAGCGAATGGTTTCCGCAGGATGATGACTAAAGACAAAGCAACGGATACCGGTTGTCCTCTGAAGATTCTGCATACGGATTGTGCCAAACGAATTCCGTTTTTTACGGGAATGCATCGTTTTCTGCCGGCTTTGATCTTGTTGCAGAACGGACAGATGAAAGAAGTGCCGGTCCGGCATTATCCTCGGGTGGCAGGTGTTTCCAAATATCATTTGTGGAATAGACTGGTTTCTCCTTTTCTGGATTGTTTTGCCTATCGGTGGATGAAAAAGCGGTATATCAATTATCAAATAGGCGACACGAATTTGTCGGATAAATAAGGCATGGTAGGAATCTATTTGATAGGATTGATTGCTCAGGTCTTTTTCTCTGCCCGGATGTTGATCCAATGGATTTTGTCGGAGAAGAAGAAGAAAGTCGTTTCGCCTTCGTTGTATTGGGTGTTCAGTTTGCTGGGGGCTTATTTGCTTTGTATTTATGGATGGCTGCGAAATGACTTTTCAATTATCCTGGGGCAGTTTATATCCTTTTATGTCTATATTTGGAACCTGAAGGAAAAAGGGCTTTGGAATAAACTTCCCCGGATTCTGCAGGCTATCCTGGTGATGACTCCAGTTGTGGCAGCCGTCTTTGCGTTGAATGACTTCCATTCGTTTATAGATTCCTTTTTTATGGATGAAGACATTCCGCTATGGCTGATTATCATGGGGTCGATGGGACAGGTGATTTTTACGTTGAGATTTGTTTATCAATGGTATTATTCGAAAAAGTTTGGCGCCTCGGTTTTGCCTGTCAATTTTTGGATTATAAGTCTGGTAGGTTCGTTGACGATCGCCTTATATGGAATTATCCGTTTAGATCCGATTTTGATTTTGGGGCAGTCAACCGGATTTATCGTTTATATCCGTAATATCATGATAGGTAACCGTGAAACTAAAAAAGATAAAAGAGTATGAAGGTTTTAGTAACAGGTGTGGCAGGTTTTATCGGTTCTTTTTTGGCAGAGAGACTGGTAAAACGTGGAGATGAAGTTGTAGGGTTGGATAATTTGAATGCTTACTATCCGGTATCACTGAAACTGGATCGGTTGAAAAGACTGGGTATAAAAGAGGTGAAAGCATCGGCTTTTGTGACCAGTACGATTTATGCTAACCTGCGCTTTATCCAAATGGATTTGGCGGATCGGGAAGGTATCGCCCAATTATTCGCTGATGAGCAGTTTGACGCCGTTTGTAATTTGGCTGCTCAGGCTGGAGTCAGGTATTCTATTGAGAATCCTGAAGCATATATCCAGTCGAATATTGTCGGATTCTTGCATATATTGGAAGGATGTCGCCAAAACCAGGTAAAACATTTGGTGTATGCCAGTTCAAGCAGTGTGTATGGCTTGAATAAACAAATACCGTTTAAGGAAACGGATCAGGTGGATCAGCCGGTTAGTTTGTATGGCGCTACGAAAAAGGCCGACGAACTGATGGCTTTTTCGTATAGTCAGCTGTATGGATTACCAACCACCGGACTGCGTTTTTTTACGGTTTATGGGCCTTGGGGTAGACCGGACATGGCTCCGAATCTGTTTTTGAAAGAAATTTTAGGCGAAGGAACAATTCAAGTGTTCAATCATGGTGATTTGCAACGAGATTTTACTTATATTGCAGACGTAATTGACGCGACATTACGAGTGCTTGATTTTCCTTCGGAAGAATCTATTCCGTATAAGATATATAATGTAGGAAATTCTTCTCCCGTTGCGTTGATGGACTTTATTCGGCTGCTTGAATCGTATGCAGGAAAAACCGTCAACAAAGTATTTAAGGAAATGCAGCCTGGAGATGTGAAGTCAACGTATGCTGATACGTCAAAGCTGGAGCATGATGTTCATTATAAACCGAAAACATCGGTAGAGGAAGGAACTCGTATGTTCTATGAGTGGTTTGTGACATATTATAATATTAAATAGAATACGATTATGAATGATTCAGTAATACCATTTGCCCTGTTGTGCTTTACTTCGTTTTTTACGTTGATAAACCCGCTGGGAACGATGCCCGTCTTTCTTTCCATGACAACAGGTATGACAGAAAGTGAACGAAAACGAATAATCATGAAGGCAACCTTTGTCGCTTTTCTGATTATGATTTCATTTACTGTCTTCGGACAGTTCCTTTTCCAAGTATTTGGATTATCGACCAACGGATTCCGAATAGCAGGTGGTATTGTGATCATGAAGATCGGATATGATATGTTGCAAGCGCATTATACGCATATAAAATTGAATGAGGATGAAAAGATGCATTTCGCGGATGACATTTCAATAACGCCTTTGGCTATTCCGATGTTGTGCGGACCGGGAGCAATAGCCAACGGAATCGTGTTGATGGAAGACGCTGAAACCTTGCTTAAAAAGGCAATCCTGATCTTTATCATCGCTTTTGTTTTTCTGATAACAGCTCTTATCCTTCGCACGTCTACCAAGTTAGTCCATTTCATGGGCGAAACAGGGAATAATGTGATGATGCGACTCATGGGACTCATTTTGATGGTAATAGCTGTTGAGTGCTTCGTCAGTGGCGCAAAACCTATCTTGATAGATATTTTGCAACAAGCCGCTTGAGATTCTTGATTGATTCTTGCCGTGTCCTTTAGGCAAGAATATTGGCAATAACCCATATAATTTCTCATCCTTTAATTTATACTTAAACAATATGATGGTACAGCGTATGGATTTATTGAAGAGTACTTTGAAGAATTATTCATTACTAATTTAATCTGTTGAAGTTATGGTCTATGGATATATTCGTGTAAGTACAGATAAACAGACGGTCGAGAACCAGCGATTTGAAATCGTTCGTTTTTGTGAGACGCATGATATTAAGATCGACAGTTGGATCGAAGAGATTATTTCTGGTTGCCAAGCTGTGGAGAAGCGGGAGTTAGGCGAACTTTTGTCGAAAATGCAGAAGGGAGATATTATTATCTGTGCCGAACTCTCTCGTTTGGGAAGGAATCTTTTGATGATTATGAGTATTCTGCATCAGTGCATGCTTTCGGATGTACAGGTTTGGACTATCAAAGATAATTATCGCTTGGGAAGCGATATTACGTCGAAGGTCCTGGCTTTTGCTTTCGGATTATCTGCCGAAATCGAGCGTAACCTGATCTCGCAACGGACGAAAGAAGCATTGGCACGGAAGAAAGCCGAAGGTGTTTTACTTGGAAGACCGAAGGGAAGCAAATCAAAAGTGAATAAACTGACAGGACGCGAATCGGAAGTGAAGCGCCTGTTGGAAATGAATATGACGAAATCGGCCATCGCCAAGGTTATGGGCGTTCATCGTAGCACGATCTCCAAATACTTGTCGGAAGGGAAGATCGGATAGCAAAGACCGGTAACGGGATTTGATCCTGATTCTTTTCGGATTATCTGTGAGAAAAACTTGGAAAAGAGACGAATCTTTGTTAGTTTTACGTCGGCGAATATATGTTCGCCGACGATGAATATATATTCGCCGGTGGTGATTATATATTCGCCCTGGGCGAACAAAGAAAAAATACTATGAACTGCAATTAAAAGAACTGGCGTATGGCAGAATATATCATGTGTCAGACGAATAGTCTGAATGAAGAAGGGGAACCGATCGTTTACCCGCGTATGAAATTATGCGGCATGTGCGACATGAAGCAATTTGCGGAAAGCATTGAAAATGGTACAACTTTTACAGCAGCCGAAGTAAAAGGACTTTTGGATACGATCTCTTCCAAGTTGGCTTATTGGATGAGTAACGGTTATTCCGTCAAACTGGATGGAATAGGGGTGTTTACTCCGGCTTTGGGCTTTAAAAAGGGAAAAAGCGCGGAGACGTCGGATAAAGAACGGATGAATGCGCAGAGTTTACAGGTTAAAGGCATAAACTTCAGAGCAGATACACAGTTGGTATCGCGGACAAACAGTGGTTGCCAATTGGAACGTTCGGACAAGAAACCGCGAAGGTCATCCAGTCAGTATACGCCCGAAGAGCGTTTGGCTTTGGCAAAAAACTATTTGGAGGAACATCCCTTCATGCAGGTTGCCGATTATTGCCGGCTGACCGGACTCTGTCGGACGACTGCCAGTTTGGAGCTTCGCCGCTGGCGGGAAGATCCTGATAGTGGTATCGCCATCGCCGGAACAGGAACTCACCGGGTTTATATAAAGAAAGAAGAAGAAAAATAAACCGATCTGTATAAGAATTATTATCTTTGCACGTCCGACGGGCTGACTGCCGGGCTGTGATAAATCAAAATGTCAGATTGTATTTAATAGAATAATATATGTACAGAACAAGAACTTGTGGCAATTTGCGTCTGGCAGACGAAGGCTTGGTGGTAACACTGGCCGGCTGGGTGCAGAAAACCCGTAAGATGGGTGGAATGACGTTCGTTGATCTTCGCGACCGTTATGGTATTACACAGTTGGTATTTAATCAGGAAGTAGATGCCGCTTTATGCGAGCAGGCAAATAAGTTAGGACGTGAATATGTAATCCAGGTAACCGGAACCGTGCGTGAACGTTCGAGCAAGAACCCGCACTTGGCAACGGGAGACATAGAGTTGATCGTATCAAAGCTGGTGGTTTTGAATACAGCTGTAACACCTCCGTTCACGATTGAAGATGAAACCGACGGCGGAGATGATTTGCGTATGAAATATCGCTACTTGGATTTGCGTCGTTCATGTGTGCGCAAGAACTTGGAACTTCGTCACAAGATGGCGTTCGAAGTACGTAGTTATTTGGACAAACAAGGCTTCTTGGAAGTAGAAACACCGGTATTGATCAAATCAACACCGGAAGGTGCACGCGACTTTGTCGTACCTTCTCGTATGAATCCGGGACAGTTCTATGCTTTGCCTCAGTCTCCGCAGACATTCAAGCAATTGTTGATGGTTTCAGGCTTCGACCGTTACTTCCAGATTGTAAAATGTTTCCGTGATGAAGACTTGCGTGCTGACCGTCAGCCGGAATTTACGCAGATCGATTGCGAAATGAGTTTTGTAGAACAGGAAGATGTCATCCAGACATTCGAAGGCATGGCTAAGCATTTGTTCAAGACGATCCGTGGTATTGAAATCAAGGAACCGTTCTTGCGTATGACTTGGCAAGATGCCATGAAATATTATGGTAGCGACAAACCGGATTTGCGTTTCGGCATGAAGTTCGTGGAACTGATGGATATCATGAAGGGATATGGTTTCTCTGTATTTGATGACGCTGCTTATATCGGTGGTATTTGTGCCGAAGGTGCTGCCTCTTATACGCGCAAGCAATTGGATGCTTTGACCGAATTCGTAAAACGTCCGCAGGTAGGAGCCAAAGGAATGGTTTATGCCCGTGTAGAAGATAACGGAAATGTGAAGTCGAGTGTCGACAAATTCTATTCACAGGAAGTTTTACAGCAGATGAAAGAGGCATTCAATGCCAAACCGGGTGATTTGATCCTGATTCTTTCTGGTGACGATGCTATGAAGACACGCAAACAGTTGTGCGAACTTCGTCTGCATGTAGCCGAACAATTAGGCTTACGCGACAAGAATAAGTTTGCTTGCCTGTGGGTAGTTGATTTCCCGTTGTTCGAATGGAGCGAAGAAGATCAGCGTTTCTATGCAATGCACCATCCGTTTACATCACCGAAGCCGGAAGATATTCCGTTGCTGGATACTGATCCGGGTGCTGTCCGTGCCAATGCCTACGATATGGTAATCAATGGAGTAGAAGTTGGAGGTGGTTCTATCCGTATCCACGATAGTCAGTTGCAGGACAAGATGTTCAAACTGTTGGGCTTTACCGAAGAAAGAGCACAGGAACAGTTTGGTTTCTTGATGAATGCCTTCAAATACGGAGCACCTCCTCACGGTGGTTTGGCTTACGGTTTGGATCGTTGGGTTTCTTTGTTTGCCGGTTTGGATTCAATCCGCGACTGTATTGCTTTCCCGAAGAACAACTCAGGGCGTGATGTTATGATCGATGCACCATCTGCCATCGATGATACACAGTTAGACGAGTTGTGTCTGAAAGTAGATGTAAAAGAATAATTATAATAGAAATAACGAGCCGTGGAGTATCAAGAATGATAATTCATGGCTCGTATTTTATATAGGCAGGAAATATGATTAGGATAAAAGATATTCTGAAAGAGATAGAAGCATACGCTCCGCTGCCTTTACAGGAAGGTTTTGATAATGCCGGAGTTCAGGTAGGCGATGTCAATCAGCCGGCTCAAGGTGCACTATTATGTTTGGATGTGACTGAAGAAGTCATTGACGAAGCTCTGGAGTTAGACTGCAACTTGATTATCTCACATCATCCATTGGCATTTAAGGCGTTTAAGTCGCTGACAGGAAAAAGCTATATCGAACGCTGCCTGATGAAAGCCTGTAAGTATGATTTGGTCATCTATGCTGCCCATACGAATCTGGACAATGCTTATGGTGGCGTTAATTTCAAGTTGGCCGAAATGATCGGACTTCAAAACGTGCGTGTTCTCAGTTCCCAGAAAAATGCTTTGCTGAAACTGGTCACCTTCGTACCTGAAGCTTATGCCGATTTGGTACGTACGGCCTTGTTTAATGCCGGAGCCGGTCATATCGGAAATTATGATTCTTCCAGCTTTAACTTGCATGGAGAGGGAACTTTCCGGGCGAATGAAGGCTGTCATCCGTTCTGCGGAGAGATAGGAGAGTTGCATACCGAACCCGAAGTGCGTATCGAAACCGTTCTTCCTGCATTCCGTAAGGCAAGTGTTTTGCGGGCTCTTTTATCCGTTCATCCTTATGAAGAACCAGCTTATGATTTCTATCCGTTGGCTAATACATGGGATCAGGTTGGTTCCGGAGTTGTCGGCGAATTACCGGAAGAAGAAGACGAGCTTTCTTTCCTTCAACGGATCAAGGATCTGTTTCATGTAGGCTGTGTCAAGCATTCAGCGCTGACTGGAAAACCCATTCGGGAAGTCGCTTTGTGTGGTGGTAGCGGTGCATTCCTGATAAACGATGCCATTAGCTACGGAGCCGATGTTTTTATTACCGGCGAAGCCAAGTATAATGACTTCTATGATGTAGAAGACCGTATCTTGTTGGCAGTAATAGGACATTATGAATCGGAAGTATGCACAAAAGATATCTTTTATTCGATAATATCGAAAAAATTTCCTACCTTTGCCCTACATTTTTCGAATGTTAATTCAAACCCAGTAAAATATTTATAGAATGGCTACAGATAAACAATCAACTGAAAAAGAATACACGGTAGAAGAAAAACTCTCTTCGTTGTATCAGCTTCAGAAGATTATGACCGAAATTGATAAGATCAGAACTCTTCGTGGTGAATTGCCTTTGGAAGTGCAGGATTTGGAAGATGAGATTGCCGGACTGGAAACTCGTTTGCAGAATTATCAGTTGGATATCAAGAATTATGAAGCTTCCGTTAATGAGCAGAAACATAAAATCAACGAATCAAATGCGTTGATAGAAAAATATAAAGCACAGTTGGATAACGTGCGTAACAACCGTGAGTTTGATAACCTGTCCAAGGAAGTTGAATTCCAGGGTTTGGAAGTTGAATTTGCAGAGAAGAAAATTCGTGAATTTACTGAAGCTATTTCAAATAAGAAGAATGATATTGAAAAGCTGAAGGAAGATTTGGAAGGCCGTAAAGGTGATTTGGTTCAGAAGAAAGAAGAACTGGATCAGATTATTGCTGATACAAAACAGAACGAAGAAGATCTGCGTGCTAAAGCCAAGAAACTGGAAGCTCAGATTGAACCTCGTTTGTTGACTGCCTTTAAGCGTATCCGTAAAGGTGCCCGCAATGGTTTGGCCGTTGTTTACATCCAGCGTGATGCGTGTGGTGGTTGCTTCAATAAGATTCCGCCTCAGAAACAATTGGATATTAAATTGCGTAAGAAAATTATCGTTTGCGAATACTGTGGTCGAATCATGATTGATCCGGAATTGGCTGGTGTTGACGAATAATTGACGTAAAAAGGATATAAAAGAACGCTGGAAGATATATTCATTTATTTTCCGGCGTTTTTTATCTAACGAAAACGCTATGTTATATCAGGTACGTGCATATATAGATAAGCATCGGTTGTTGTCAGTATCAGATAAAGTTCTTGTAGGACTGAGTGGTGGTGCTGATTCAGTTGCCTTGTTGTCCGTATTGGTAAAGCTGGGATATACTTGCATTGCGCTGCATTGTAATTTCCATCTGCGAGGCGAAGAATCTGTACGAGATGAAAAGTTCGCTCAGGCTTTTGCCGATAAACTGCATGTACCGTTCTATAAAATTGACTTTAAGACCGAGCAATATGCCCACGAAAACCATCTTTCCATCGAGATGGCAGCCCGGGAACTACGTTATGCCTGGTTTGAAGACATGCGGATTCGTTTGCAAGCCCAGGCAATCGCGGTAGCTCATCATCGGGATGACAGCATAGAAACCTTACTTATGAATCTGGTAAGAGGTAGTGGTATTCGAGGACTGGTTGGTATCCGGCCTAGGAATCAATACGTGATCCGTCCTTTATTGGGCGTTTCCCGAAAAGAGATTCTTGCTTGGCTGGAAGAGCAACAATATACGTATGTGACTGACAGCACAAATCTGTCGGACGCTTATACACGGAATTTTATCCGGCTGCGTGTATTACCTTTATTGGAAGAAATAAATCCGTCTGTGCGACAGACGTTGTCTCGTACAGCCGATCATTTATCAGCTGCCGAAACTATTTACCTGTCTGTTCTGGAGAGAGCCCGTCAGGAACTTTGGATAAAAGATAAGTTATCCATCGAAAAGCTGATGCAGTATCCATCACCCGAAACAATTCTCTATGAACTGCTTCAGCCATTCGGCTTTTCCCGGCAAGTTGCAAGTGATGTGTTCCGCTCAGTAGAAGGAGAATCTGGAAAGGTATTTTATTCGGATTCATATCGTTTAGTGAAGGACCGTGAATATTTACTGCTGTCTAAACGGGAACAAATATCGCCCATTACTTATACCTATCCTTTAGAAACAGGGCAATGGAAAGATCCTTTCTCTTTCAGCTTTGAGATGATACAGAAAGATGCTGATTTCACCTTTCAAGTTTCTAAGGATATAGCCTATTTTGATGCAGATAAATTGGATTCGGTGTTGCAATTGAGACGTTGGCAGCAAGGAGATTGGTTTATTCCCTTTGGAATGAAAGGCCGGAAGAAAGTAAGTGATTATTTCTCTGATCATAAATTTACGTTAGAACAAAAGGAAAATGCGTGGTTGTTATGTAGTGGACAATCTGTCATTTGGCTGGTAGGAGAACGTTCAGATAATCGTTTCCGTGTATCAGCCGATACAAAACGGATATTAATTGTGAAAAAGTTTGCCTAAATAAGTGTATTTTCGGGAAAACTTTATATATTTGCAATGTTTTACTCCGCAGATGTGTTGCTAACATTTCAGTTAGTGATTTCATGAGTTCAAATATTCTTATAACTAATAATTGATTTTAAATCCTTTTCTGTATTCCTGTTGTGAGGTGTACAGCAAACTAATGATATTACGATTGCAATATGCAAAAATACAACATCCTTGAATTAAATGAAAAACTTCTTCCCGAGTTACAGACAATTGCGGAAGAGTTGGGTATCAAGAAAGTACGTTCTTTCAAGAAAGAAGAGTTGGTGTACAAAATTCTAGATGAACAAGCGATTTCTTACGCTGGTATTCAAGCCGAAAAAGAAAAAGTAAAAGAGGCCAAGAAAGCTGAACGAAGAGGACGGCCTAAGAAGACTTCAAAAGTAGAAAACAAGACGGCTGAAACCTTGACAGTTGATGAATTATTGGCACAACCAACTGAAATCAAATTGGATGCTCCGGTAGAGGAAAAAGAACCTGATGTAAATAAGCCGGAAAGTAAGAAGAAAAAAGCTCGTACAGATAAAACAGACAAACCAGTTGTAGTGAAAGAAGAAGTAGTTCCTGCTGTGGCAGAAACAGAAGAAGTTAAGCCTCAGGTAACGGTAGAAAAGAACAAACCATTATTACCTCCAGTAGTTATGGAAACGTCGGATAATAGTCCTGAAGAAGTGGTGAAAGCAGAACCACAGGAAACTTCAGCACCGGCTGAAACTCCGGCAAGTACTACTTCTGAAACTCCTGCTTCAGACGCAGAACCAAAACGACTGGTATTTCGTCATCGGGATGCGAAATCTGTTTTGGATCAAGTATTTCCTTTCCCTTCTTCTCCAAAGAACGAAAACAAACCTGCTCAGCAACAATCTGCATCTAATAATGAACAACAGAATGCTCAGCAGAATGCAAATCGGAATAAAAACAACCGGCAAAATAATAACAATAACAACAATACAAATAACAATAATAATCCGAATGCCAATAATAATGCTCAACAGGAAAAAACTTTTGAGTTTGATGGTATCTTAACGGGTACAGGTGTATTGGAAATTATGCAGGATGGATATGGCTTCCTGCGTTCTTCGGATTATAACTATCTGACTTCTCCTGATGATATTTATGTTTCTCAGTCACAAATCAAACTCTTTGGTCTGAAGACAGGTGATGTTGTAGAAGGAGCAATTCGTCCGCCGAAGGAAGGCGAAAAGTATTTCCCGCTGGTAAAAGTAGATCGAATAAACGGACGTACACCTGAAGAAGTTCGCGACCGTGTTCCTTTTGATCATCTGACGCCGTTGTTTCCAGATGAGAAGTTCATGTTGACTCGTCGTCGTTCTTCTAAAGTATATGATCATACAGCTGTACGAGTGGTTGATTTGTTCTCTCCGATTGGAAAAGGACAACGTGGTTTGATTGTAGCTCCTCCCAAGACAGGTAAGACTGTGCTGCTGAAAGATATTGCTAATGCAATCGCTGCTAATCATCCGGAAGTTTATATGATCATCTTATTAATAGATGAACGTCCTGAGGAAGTTACAGATATGGCTCGTAGCGTTGATGCGGAAGTCATTGCTTCTACTTTCGATGAACCGGCAGAACGTCATGTGAAGATTGCAGAGATCGTATTAAACAAGGCAAAACGTTTGGTAGAATGTGGTCATGATGTTGTGATCTTGTTAGATTCTATTACACGTCTGGCACGTGCTTATAATACTGTTCAGCCGGCTTCTGGTAAAGTTCTTTCCGGAGGTGTGGATGCTAACGCTTTGCAGAAACCGAAACGTTTCTTCGGTGCTGCCCGTAATATTGAGAATGGCGGTAGTTTGACAATTCTGGCAACCGCATTGATTGAAACAGGTTCAAAGATGGATGAAGTGATCTTTGAAGAATTCAAGGGAACAGGTAATATGGAACTTCAGTTGGATCGTAAGTTATCTAACAAGCGAATTTATCCGGCTGTTGATATTACTGCTTCAAGTACGCGTCGTGATGATTTATTGCAGAACGAGACAACTCTGAATCGTATGTGGATTCTTCGGAAATATCTGGCCGACATGAATTCAATTGAAGCGATGGAATTTGTAAAGCAAAGAATGGAACAGACTTTGGATAACCAGGAATTCCTGGCTTCCATGAATGGATAATCTATTCTAGTAAATAATGAAACGCCTGATGTTTGTATTTCTCAAGCATCAGGCGTTTCTGTTTATGGACTATTCGTAAATTCCTTTTAGAACTCAAATGTAACACCTAAGGTTGGTAATAACGTTCCACTTTCCTGTTTGATTGATTTCATTACATATCGTTGCGCTTCTATGGGCGCTTCCGGGTTTTCAATAACGCCTGTACTCATCAGGATGTCTTGTTGCTTAAGCTTACTCATAGTTATATTCTGTAGGTCCAGATAAATACCTAACATATATCGTTTGAAGTAAAACATTTTATCAACACGAATGTCTAACTGAGCATAACCAGCCAGTCTTTCACTATTGTAACGGCTATAATCATAATAAGGACGACCTTGTGCATTCCAAGCTTGTACCAATGATGACTTGTCTGCATCGTATGGAGTATAAGGAGCGCCTCCAATACAGCTTAGTTTAGCACCAAAGCTCCAGTTTTTGGGGAAGTTGTATGTTCCACTTGTATTAAAGATGAAGCGATTGTCCCATGCAGACGGGATATACTCGCTTTCCTTGTTATTCCGGTATTCACTTCTATATAAGGTAAAGGAAGAAACCAGGTTTAACCGATTTAAGATCTGCCATTTTCCCATCAGTTCCAATCCGTATGATTGTCCTTCTGCTGTAGAAACCAAAGGCTCGTTCCCGATAACACCGTAATCGTTTCCTTTACATAACAAAGGTATTTGATCGTTGACTGACAGGGGAACATGAAAATACTTCTTATAGAAACCTTCCAATGAAATGCTCAATTGATTACGAGTTTTCCAATTCAGACCGATGTTTCCTTGAGCAACTTGCATGTACTTCAGGTTCTCGTTGATCAGTACATTTTCATCTTTGAAGCCTAATGCCGTATAAGGAGGTAATTGATTATATAGTCCGCTGCTTCCACTCAGACTCCAGCTGTCGGTGAAGGCGTACGATAAAGATAATCGCGGAGAAATATTCTTCCATATTTGTTTCATCTCTTTGGAAAAGTTGTTTCCATCCAGTCTAACGCCCAATGCCGACTTAAATCGGTTATCGGGTGTTGTATATTCAGCAGTAGCAAATGCACCCCAACTCCATAATCCAAGATCCGTATCGTAGTTCGACATATATAACTGGTCGCCATACATTCGCTGGAATGATGTATTTTGGTATTGGATATAGTTGATTTCTGCTCCTTCTTTAACAGTCCATGCACCCAAATACGATTTATTTTCTCCTTTGACCACTGTTTTCTGTTCCGTTGAACGCAGACGGAGCATCAGGTTATCTTCACTTGATTCATCATTATTCAGATATTTGGTATTCTTGTTGCGCAAGAAGTTATGACTGACGGACAAGGATTGTGTATGTTTTCCTGCATAATGCCGATACATAGCTCCCAGTGTAAATGTTTCCTGCTCGATAACGGGTAAATAACTTAAGATGTATTCCGCATCTTCGCCCGTTAAATCCAAGTTTAGTTTCATACGGTCAATACCTGTTAATCCTAATACAGTCAACTCGTCAGTTGGAGAGAAACGAGCCTTGATTTTGAATTGCCCGTCAATGTAGTTCGGGAGAAAAGGCAATCCTAATACATTAAATAAGAGTTGTAAATAGGATTGACGGACAGACACCAGATATGACACTTTATCATTGAAATGTCCATTTCCACTTAAAGAAACTTCCGATGCTCCTAAAGTTGCCTTAAATCGATTGTTTTCCATGTTTCCATCGCGTAACCGGAAATCGAGAACAGAGCTTAACGCATTCCCTTTATCTGAGGGAAAAGCTCCGGTATAAAAGTTTATCTCCCGGATCAAATCGGCATTGATAATACCCACCGGACCGCCTGACGCCCCTTGTGTGCTGAAGTGATTAATATTCGGTATCTCAATTCCATCCAAGTAGAATCGGTTTTCGGAAGGTGAACCACCACGTACAATCAAATCGTTCCGATAACCGGCAGGAGAGAAGGCAACTCCCGGATATGCTTGTACGATACGGGAGATATCACGATTGGCTCCCGGGCTTTTCTCGATTTCCTGCAGCCCGATTACTTGCAGACTTACCGGACTTTCAGCCAACTTCTGGAATAAAACCGGACGAACTGTTACTTCATCCAGTTGGGTTTGTTCAGCTTCCATTTCAATTTCCACAAAAGGCGTGTTGGCTGATACGATATATTCGGGAGTGACACAATTCTTGTATCCAATACAAGAGGCTACTAAACGATAAATACCGGGTTTGACTTCTGTAATGGAGAAATTTCCTTTTTCATCGGTTGCCGAACCTTTCGTCGGATCGGTTTCCAAAATCACATTTGCAAATGAAACCGGCTCGCGTGTCTGTTTATCAATGATGCGACCACGTATTTGGAATAAATGTTCTGCTGCACTGAGGAGATTCAGAGACAAGCAAAGAAATAAAAAGAATAGTAAAATCCGCTTCATAAATACCCATTTATATATTTACGTACAAATTAACGATGAAAATAACAGAAATCCATACGCATGATGGAAAATATTTTCCAAGAAGAAATTACATTCGTTCAGAAAGTCCTTCATTGAAGGCGGGAAAAGCCGGAAGAAAACATACATTTGTTACTTTTATAATACGAAGAAGGTGTTTGAAACAGGTTTTTCTGTACATTTGCCACCTGAATAATCAAAGAATCTGAAAAAATGAATGATACAACCAAAAATCAAATCTTAAAACTGATTCACCAGGAAGTGATTCCGGCAATCGGTTGTACAGAACCAATAGCTGTTGCCTTGGCTGCAGCAAAGGCTGCTGAATTGTTAGGTACAAAACCGGAAAAGATAGATGTTTATTTGAGTGCCAATATCTTGAAGAACGCTATGGGCGTTGGTATTCCAGGAACAGGAATGGTTGGTTTGCCTATTGCTATTGCGTTGGGAGTATTGATTGGTAAATCGTCATACGAATTGGAGGTCTTGAAAGACGTTACTCCTGAAGCTTTGGAAGCAGGTAAACAATTAATACATGATCAAGTTATCCATATCGCTCTGAAAGAAAATGTAGATAAGCTTTATATAGAAGTGGTTTGTCAGGCTGGAGACTCTAAATCAGTAGCTGTCATCGCTCATGAACATACCCGCTTTGTCTATTGTGCAAAAGATGATCAGGTATTACTAGATGAAAGAAAAAGCTTGGAGCATACAGATGAAGGTGAAGATGATGAACTGAAACTTTCATTTGATCTTGTCTATGATTTTGCCATTCATACACCGTTGGATGAAATCCGTTTCATTTTGGATACAGCTCGTTTGAATAAGAAGGCTGCCGAAGAATCGGTCAAAGGACAATTCGGACATGCAGTAAGTAAAACTATTTCCGGTCCGATTGGGAAAAAGTATCTGGGTGATTCTTCTTATACGCACATGTTAAGACTTACTGCCGCCGCTTGTGATGCCCGAATGGACGGCGCTATGATTCCGGTGATGAGTAACTCGGGAAGTGGAAATCAGGGAATAGCAGCGACACTTCCGGTCGTTTCGTTTGCCGAAGATATGGAGTGCTCTGAAGAACAGCTGATCCGTGCTTTGATGTTAAGCCATTTAATGGTTATTTATATGAAGCAGAGTTTGGGTAGACTGTCTGCTTTATGCGGATGTGTCGTTGCTGCCACAGGTGCCAGTTGTGGTATTACTTGGTTAATGGGAGGAACAGCTACACAGATTACGTATGCTATCAAGAATATGATTGGAAATATCACAGGTATGATTTGTGATGGAGCGAAACCCAGTTGCGCGATGAAAGTAACAAGCGGTGTTTCTACGGCTATGCTTTCTGCCATGATGGCGATGGAAAACAAGGTTGTTACTTCTGTTGAAGGTATTATTGATGAAGATGTGGATCGTTCTATTCGTAATCTGACATCAATTGGTTCAAAAGGAATGGAAGAGACCGATCATTTAGTGTTGGACATTATGACACATAAGCCCAATTGCTGGTAAATACTTATATTCTA
>OHQT01000415.1_pt1 | contig 23381 bp, 18 predicted proteins | sample 1578221 | NCBI WGS metagenome assembly OHQT01 (sample SAMEA3879547, study PRJEB24766) | human gut metagenome | biome: human-associated habitat; feature: feces | place: USA | collected 1985/1987
CCACCAGCACCGGCATCATCACCTTGGAAACGCGCTCCACGCCGTTGCGCACACCCGCAAAGATGATGCCCAGCGTGATAAAGGTGAACAGCAGGAACGCGATCTCGGCCAGCAGACCGTTGGAGATGAAGCCGGAGAAATACCCGTCCGATGCCAGTGCGCTGCCGTGGCCGGTGAGATACTGGGCCAGATAGTGGATGACCCATCCGCCGATGACCGAATAATAGGGAACGATCAGGATGGGGATGACGGCGTTGATCCAGCCGCCGAAGGCCAGCCCCTTCCCCTTGCCAAAATGGCTGTAAGCGCCCACCGGGCTTTTGCGGGTCATCCGGCCCAGCGCCGTTTCGGCAATGATCATGGTGTAGCCAAAGGTGACAGCCAGCAGGATGTAGACGAGCAGAAAAATGCCGCCGCCGTATTTTGCGGCCAGATACGGGAAGCGCCAGATGTTTCCCAATCCGACCGACGCACCGGCGGCGGACAGCACGAATCCGAGTTTGCCGGAAAACGCACTGCGCTTGTGTTGAGTTTCCATGTTTTTTTCCTCTTTTCCAGTTGATAAAACCAAGTGTAACATAGAGAAAACAGGATTTCAACGAATCGCAGGCGTTTCACCGGTGGAGAGATTTCAGGCGGAAGATGAAGAAAAGTGAATCACTTTCGGGTAAAGGGCTCCATACCGTGCTCCTCGGGGGTGTAGTATTCCATCAGGGAAATGTAGTTTTCCGGGTGGTGGCAGAACGCCGCGCGCAGAACGCTGTCCAGCTCGCCCCGGGCGGTGAGCAGGCGGATGATGTACTGGGCCACCATCTGCACCACATCGGTCTCGATGCCGTAGCACAGGCCGACCGCCAGCACCGGGATAAGGATCTGCCGGGCCAGCAGGGGCACGTTCTGGCCGTACCGCTCAAGGATGGGGCGGCTCATGGTGGAGGCGGCCCAGACGCTGCCCACGATCTGCCAGTAATTGATCTCTTTCATGTGGGAAAGGCTCTGCAGCCGCTCCACGATCTCACCGTCGCTGAGGATGTAGCCATCGACCACCTCTTTTTCGGAGCGGATAAAGGCACACTGGATCATGTCCATGATGGCGGCTTCGTATTTCTGGTGGAAATTTTCCCGGGAAACGCAGAACCTGGCCACGATGTCGATGAGGGCACTGGTGTCCTCGGCGGTGGCAAGACTGCTGATCACCAGCGGCGTGGGGCCGAATTCCGCCCCCAGTGCGTCCAGGTCGGCCAGCTCTTCGGCATTCCGGGTGGCGGGCAGAAAGCGGTCACAGCCGTTGCGGTGGTAGCCCCAGGCAGCGGGCAGCACCCGGGCCACCGCGTCGCCGCTGGAAATGATGCTGAAGATGTTGCTCTCGGGCCAGTTTTCCAGCAGGGTGCCGTCCGGGGCGTGATTGGCATCGAAATCCTGCTGCAGGTCAGGTCGGTCGGCGGCAGTCAGGGCCGCAGGCACCGCAAAGCCGTAGGCATAGATGTTCTCCCGCCCCAGCTGGGGCAACTCCCGGGCGATCTTTGCCGCCAACAGATTTGCAATGATGGAACCGCGGCTGTAGCCGCCCAGCCAGAGCTTGAAGGCACCGCCCTGCCCTGCCCGGGCCAGATAGGCCTTGAGGGACGCAAACACCGCCGCCACAGGCGTGACAAAGCCGGTGTGCGCGCTGGTATCACCTGTGTGGAAGTTGCTGGCCCACTCGCCGCCGTAGCCGCCGCCCCGCAGGACAAGCGCCACAAGGGTGGTACGCTGGCCGTTCAGGGTCAGGGTCTTGCGGGCCAGCGAGTAGCCCACAAAGTCCCCGGCCCGGCCGGTGTCGAGATCGTAATTGTAGAACAGCGCGTCCTCAAAGCCCAGGGCCTCGTAGGCGGCGGCAATGTGGGCTTCCCGCCCCACAGAGCCGTTGACCCAGTATTCCGCATCGCTGGCCACGGTGTTGGCCGCAGCACAGACCAGACCCAGCGTTGCCAGCGCCAGCTGGTGGTCATATTGGGTGGCCGGGTGGGTGAAAAAGCTGTCGGAGTAATAGAACGCGTGGGTCAGGTCACAGCCGCTCAGGTCGCTGCGGATGCCGATGGTGTAACGGCCATCCGGCACTGCATGGCCCACGGAGCCCTGCCCGGCGGCCTGGACCATCAGCCCGGGCAGCAGAGTGCTGCCGGCCGCAAACCCCAGCACCTTGCAAAAACTTCTTCGATCCATAATTTTTCCCCTCAAAAACCAGAATGGATTTTTTCTTAGTATACCGTATCCAGGGCGGGGATACAATCCAAAGTTTTCCGGGCGGCAAAAAACGGGCCGGTGTTGCGCACACCGGCCCGTTATGTTACACTGTTGTTCAGTCCAGATCCTTGCAGCACTCCACGATGTGGTGGAACATCTGCTCCACGGCGGGAGCCATGGCGGTGGGACGCTGGACGGCCAGACCCACCACGCGGTCCTCTTCGGGCTCGATGGGGTAGATCTTGACCGCTGCTGTGCAGTTGCGCAGCAGCATCCGGGGCATGATGGAAATACCCAGGCCTGCCTCGACCATGGCAATGTTCGACTGGTCGTCGATGACATGGCAGCGGCGCTCCGTTGAGAGGGAATACTTCTTGAGGAACTGACGCATCTCCGCGTCGGTGGCATCCCACTGCACCACAAAGTTCTGCCCGTTCATCAGGGCGGGGGTCATCACGCCGTTGGGCGGCTCGGGCCAGTCCATGGGGGTGATGCAGAGCAGCGGCTCGTGGAACAGCTCGGTCAGAACAAACTCCTCCCGGCAGTTGTTGGAGAGGAAGGCAATGTCCACCTGACCGGTGCGCAGCCACTCCTTGACATCGTCGTAGGTGCCCTGATAGACTTCGACTTCGATCTGGGGGTAGTGGGCCATAAAGCCCTGGAGGATGCTGGGCAGCAGCCCGGAGCAGATCGAGTTGAAGGCACCCAGCTTGACCTTGCCCTTTTCCAGGCCGTTCAGGCGGGCAATGCTCTGCTGCAGGGCCTCGTCGCTGTTCAGCACCGCACGGATGGAGGGGTACAGCGATGCGCCGTAGCTGGTCATGGTAACGCCGTTTTTGCCGCGATTGAATAAGGTGAAGCCCAGCTCGGCCTCCATCACGGCGATGGCGTGGCTGATGGCTGAGGGGGTCAGATGCAGCTGTTGAGCCGCCTTGTTAAAGCTGCCCTGCCGTGCAACTGCGTCGAAAATCTCATAAGAAAACAGCGTCATTCCCAATGCCTCCTTCCGGTCTGATCTGGTTCGGAGACGCTCGATCCTCTGTGAATCTTTTTCATCTTTGGTTTGAGATAGTTCAATTATCTTCTTGATTTTACTATCCTGCGCCCGTCCTGTCAAGCATTTTGGGCGGATTTGTGCACGCTCTGTGTAGATTTTGCCGCAGCAGACGCAGGAAATGCCACCTTTCCTCCGTTATAGTTCTTATAACGATTTTTTACAAACTGACCGAGGTGTTTTTTTATGACCGCACTTTCCCCGCGCTGCAGTTTCAGCGGCACCGCCCTTAAAACCATTGCCTGCATCACCATGCTGGTGGACCACATCGGCGCGTCCTGCATCGAGGCCGGCCTTTTGCTGCCGGAGCTGGAAAGGGGAGAAGTTTCCGGCGGCGCATGGGATCAGCTTTCGCTGTTCCAGCTGGACAGGGTCCTGCGCTTCACCGGGCGGCTGGCCTTTCCTATCTTCTGCTTCCTGCTGGTGGAGGGCTTTGTACATACCCGCGATGTGAAAAAATACGTCCGGAGGCTGTTCCTGTTTGCCCTCATCAGTGAGGTGCCCTTTGACCTTGCGTTTTTCCGCACGCCCTTTGCACTGGACCATCAGAATGTTTACTGGACGTTGGCGCTGGGCGTGCTGGCCATGGCAGGTCTGAAGCATTTTGAAAAGCCGGACGGCTCTGCCAGCTGGAAAGGGCTCTTGTGTGCGGCAGGCTGCACGCTTGCGGCGCTTCTGGCTTGTACGGACTACGACGGCATCGGTGTGCTCATCATCTGTGCGCTGTACCTGACCCGTGGCGACCGCAAGCAGCAGTGCATCGTGGGCGCGCTGCTGTTTTTGTTCGAGCTCACCGCCCCGCTGGCCTTTGTGCTGGTCTGGTTCTATAACGGACAGCGCGGTGCGTGCAGTCCGCTGCAAAAAAAGGCCTTTTACTGGTTCTACCCGGTGCATCTGCTGGTGCTGGCAATGATCACAAACCTTATGCTGTAAAAAAGCCCGCCGTCCAAAGACAGCGGGCTTTTTACAGCTTCTCACATCGGGAACATCGCACCGGTCAGCAGCAGCATGGCAGGCACTGTGACCAGCATGCACACGGTGGAGTGGGCCACCGCCTGACTGGCAAGGGTCGCCTCGGTGCCGGTCTGCTTGGCCAGCACCGCGGCAAGGCTGCCGGCCGGGCAGCAGGCGATGATGGACAGGCCGGTGCGCAGCACATTGTCCAGCGGCAGCAGCCACAGCAGCAACATGAACAGCAGCGGGAACAGGATGCCGCGCAGCAGGGTGACCCGGTACAGAAAGCCGGTGTGCAGCAGCGCGCGGATGTCGCTGTCTGCCAGCAGCACACCCACGATCATAAGGGCCAGCGGGGTGGTGCAGCCGCCCACCGCACTGCAGAACTGCTGCACCGGTGCGGGCAGCCGCCAGCCGGTGGCCAGCAGCACCAGCATAGCCACTGTGGCAATGTTGGTGGGGGTGATGAAGGTCTTGAGCCGGATCTTCTCGCCGGGGCGGAACAGGCACACCACATAGGTAAAGAACCATACATTATAAGAGGCCATTGCCATGCCCGCAAACACGGTGCCCCGTGCTGCGCCCAGCAGAGCACTGCACAGCGGCAGGCCGATAAAGCCGCAGTTGGGCATGGCCGCCGTACCCACCAGAACCGCATACTTTCCCGGCGTGTCGTGGTGCAGCCAGCTGCTCACACGGCACAGTGCCGTGGTTGCCACAAACAACAGCAGCAGCAAAACGAACAGGATGCCGGCCTGCGTGAGCAGTTCCGGCTCACCCTCCACCGCAGCGCCCGCCAGCATGGTGCAGGGCAGCAGGAGCTTCATGATAAAGTCGGACAAAAACTTGCTGTCCCGGTCCTTGATGATGCCGCTGCGGGCCCCCACATACCCCAGCAGCACCTCCAGAAAGATCACGGTGATCTGACCCGCCAAAACACCAAACGCCATTGGTTCCTCCTTTTTTGTTCCGCAAGCCGCATTTTTTCCTTTACAAAGGAAAAAGCCCATTGATTTCAATGAATCAACGAGCTTTTTCTTGGCGGAGTAGGAGGGATTTGAACCCTCGCGCCGTTGTTTAGACGACCTACGCCCTTAGCAGGGGCGCCTCTTCGGCCTCTTGAGTACTACTCCAGAGCAAAGTGTGTTGCACTTATTCAATAAAAATGGCGGAGAGAGTGGGATTCGAACCCACGGTACGTTGCCGTACGGCAGTTTTCAAGACTGCTTCCTTAAACCACTCGGACATCTCTCCTCGTGGGCACCCGCACACGCCGTACCGAATGCCTATTTAATTTACCAGATTTCAGCGGCGCTGTCAAGCCCAAAATCAAAATTTCCGCTCGTTGTGCGCATTTTTGTGCGGAGCGACAACTTTTCTTCGAGAAAAAGCGGGATTTCCTCTTTACTGAAACATCTTTTTGTTGTATAATAAATACAGATAAAACCTTACCGGACCCGGTACAAGCAGAGGAGTGTTGAACAATGTCGTTTCCGGAGCTGTTACGGCAATGCCGAAAGCAAAAGCACATGAGCCAGGCGGAGCTTGCTTCCCTGTTGGGCGTGACTCAGCAGGCCGTGGGAAAATGGGAGAGCGGAAAGAGTTCCCCGGACCCCACCACCGTGGCAAAGCTGGCGGAGATCCTGGACACGACCGCGGACTATCTGTTGGGTCTGTTCGACCCCACCGCGGAGGGCCAGACCGAAGAGCGCTTCTTCGGCAGCTATGTGTACAGCCTGATCCCTGTCATCGGCACGGTCAAGGCGGGCTACGGCGCGCTGGCCTATGAGGAAGACTACGGCAAGGAGTATGCCCGGGTCAAGGACCCTTCCAGCTACTTCTATCTCGTTGTGCGCGGCGACAGCATGGAGCCCCGCATCCACGATGGTGACCTTGCCCTGGTGCACCGTCAGGACACGCTGGAAAACGGCGACCTGGGCGTGCTGATCTACGGTGACGAGGGCGAGGGCACCCTCAAGCGCTACCTCCAGCGCGGCAACTGCGTGGTGCTGCAGCCCTTCAACCCGGCCTATAAGGAAATGGTCATCAAGGGCGAGGAGCTCAACCACCTGCACATTGCAGGCCGTGTGGTGGAGACCAAGGCAAAGTGGTAAAAACGCCCCACCAGCGCCTGAAAAAGAAAAGCCATCCTGTATGGCTTTCTTTTTTATACCCATTTTTCGGAGGTGCCCCATGGAACAGAGCCTGATGGATAAGCTGACGATCCTGGCGGACAGCGCAAAATATGATGTGGCCTGTACCTCCAGCGGTGCTTCCAGGGCAGCAGGAGCGGGCGGGGTCGGCAGCTGTTACGCCCCGGGCTGCTGCCACGCCTTTACTGCCGATGGCCGCTGTGTCAGCCTGCTGAAGGTGCTGATGACCAACTGCTGCTCTTTCGATTGCAGCTACTGCGTCAACCGCAAGTCCAACGATGTGCCCCGTGCCACCTTCACCCCCCGGGAGCTGGCCGAGCTGACCATTGAATTCTACCGCCGCAATTACATCGAGGGGTTGTTCCTTTCCAGTGCCGTGTTGGTGAGCCCGGACTATACCACCGAGCGGATGCTGGCGGTTCTGCGCCTGCTGCGGGGGGAGTACCGTTTCGGCGGCTACATCCACGCCAAGGCCATTCCCGGCACCAGCCCGGAGCTGCTGGAACAGCTGGGCTTTCTGGCCGACCGCCTGAGTGTGAACATTGAGCTGCCCAGTGAGCGCAGCCTGAACCTGCTGGCTCCGGACAAAGGGCGGCACTCCATTTTCCGGCCCATGAAGCAGATCGCGGTGGAGGGGGCCGCCAACCGGGAAGAGGTGGCGCTCTACCGCAAGGCCCCCAGATTTGCCCCGGCGGGCCAGAGCACCCAGATGATCGTGGGTGCTTCCCCGGAAACGGATTATCACATCTTGCAATTAACGGAAGGATTATACAATAAGTATCACCTGAAACGGGTGTTTTACTCCGCCTACATCCCTGTGACCGAGGACACCCGCCTGCCCGCGCTGGATACCAAGCCGCCGCTGCTGCGGGAGCATCGGCTCTATCAGGCAGACTGGCTGCTCCGCTTTTACGAGTTCAAGGCAGAGGAGCTTCTGGACAGGGACAACCCCAACTTTAACCCCTATCTGGACCCCAAGTGCAACTGGGCGGTGCAGCATTACGGGCTGTTCCCGGTGGACGTGAACCGCGCCCCCTTTGAGATGCTGCTGCGGGTGCCGGGTATCGGTCCCAAGAGCGCCCGGCGCATCTGGCACGCCCGCAAACAGGCCGCGCTGGGGCTGGACGAGCTCAAGCGGATGGGCGTGGTGCTCAAGCGGGCGCAGTATTTCATCACCTGCCGGGGCTTTGCGGGGGCGCACCCGGGCCGCGGCAGCGCCGGGCGGGAGCGCATCACCCGGGCGCTCATTGACCCCAACGTATTCAGCGGCGGGGTGGAGCAGCTGAGCATGTTCAGCCCGCCCGCCGTGGATCGGCTGGTGGAGCAGGGCGTGCCGCCCCGCACAGCCCAGAAAATGGTGCGGGAGGAGGCAGTGCAATGTCTGGCCAGAGCCCTGTAAGCCCTGCCCGGAAGCTCCACGATGCCGACGTGGTCTACCTCTATGATGGCAGCTTCGAGGGCTTCCTCTGCTGTGTGTTTGAGAGCTTTGCCCAGCATGAGCTGCCCTTCGCGGTCTGGACCCCGGAGCGGGAGACGGCTACCCTCTACCCTGTGAAGGAGATCCCCACTGACCACGCAAAGGCCCGGCGGGTCTTTGCCAGCTTCCGCGCCAAGCTGGGCGAAGAGACGGAATCCCTCGTCACCCGGGATTTTCTCTCGGGCTGGGAGGATAAGGAGCTGCGGCTCATCCGATTTCTGCATCTGGCCTTTGCGCTGGGGCCAGGCACCGTCAAGCGGCGGGGCCACCCGGAGGTGGCTCCGCTCTACCAGATGAAGCAGAGCCTGGACTGGGAAGTGGACAAATTTCAGGGCTTTGTCCGTTTTCAGGAGCATGAGGGGATGCTGGGTGCAGTCATCCACCCCAAAAACTATATCCTGCCCCTCCTGCGCGGGCATTTCTGTGCCCGTTTCCCGGAGGAGAACTTCCTGATCTATGATGCCGTCCATCAGGCGGTGCTGCTGTACCAGAACCACAAGGCTCAGCTCATGGAGCTGGCCGAACCCCTCACCCTGCCCCCACCTGATGAAAAGGAGCAGCAGTTTCAGGAGCTGTGGAAGCAGTTTTACAAAACGCTGGAGATCAGAGCACGCCACAACGAAAAGGGCCGTATGACCCACTGCCCCAAACGCTTTTGGGCAGATATGACTGAGATGAAAGAGGAATTGAAATGAAAAAGGAAACAAAGACCGGACGCTGGAAATATGCGGCCATCGTGCTAATTGTGACCCTGCTGGTGGGGCTGTTCTGGAGTTATGTAAAAAATGGGCCGAAGGGCGAAATCTATCTCTATGGAGAAGAACACAGCAAGCAGAGCATTCTCGACAAGGAACTTTCCATCTGGGGCGAGTATTACGAAAAAGGAATGCGGGATCTGTTTGTGGAATTCCCGTATACGGATGCACAATTTCTGAACCTGTGGATGCAGGCCGACGATGATGAATTGCTGGATCTGCAGTTCAAGGACTGGGGAGGCACAGAAGGCGGCACCGAGGTTATGAAAAATTTTCTGAAACAGATCAAGGAGCAGTATCCTGAGACCGTGTTCCACGGCACCGACGTGGGCCATACCTGGGAAAGCACCGGGCCGCGGTATCTGGCCTATCTGGAAGCCAATGGGCAGAAGGACAGCGAAGAGTACCGGCGTGCGCAGGAAAACATGGAACAGGGCAAACGGTACTATGAGATCGAGGCGACGGATGAAGCTTCTTCGGTCCGATACCGGGAGGATCGGATGGTGGAGAACTTCCGGCGCAGCTATCAGGAGCTGGAAGCGGTACGCCGCACCGATATCATGGGTATCTATGGAAGTACACATGTTGTGGAATCGGAGTATCGGAACTCGGACTTTCGCATGGCAAAACAGTTGAGCGAGAACTATGGGGAACATCTCCATACCAAAGATCTGACGCAGGAACCGGAACGGATCGACGCGCTGGAAGTCAACGGAAAGACCTACACAGCATCCTATTTCGGTGAGCAGGATATTTCGATGGTAAAGGGCTACAAGATCCGAAAGTTCTGGCGGTTGGAAGACGCATACGAGGACTTTAAGGAGCTGCCGACACCCCGTGAGATTCTGCCAGCCGATAACTACCCTATAAAAATCCAGGCTGGGCAGGTGTTTGCTGTGGAGTACCTGATGTCCGACGGCTCGACCGAGTGGAAGTATTATATCTCGGACGGCACAGTACAGAACGGCCAACTCATCACAAAGCGGATGAAGATGGAATAAGCAGGCTCCCGGCCCCGGAACTTTGCCGAATTTACAAAAAGGTTGCATCTGCGTGGTTGCAACCTGCAAAACCTATGGTATACTATAAGGGATATCCGGGCAGGCATTTCTGCCCCACACACCCCCGCTGCGGGGTCAACACAAAAGGAGTATTGTAGCGTTATGGTTCGCATTACTATGGAAGACGGCGGCATCATCGACATTGAGCTGAATGAGGAAGTCGCCCCCATCACCTGTGAGAATTTCAAGAAGCTGGTCAGCGAGGGCTTCTATAACGGCCTGACCTTCCACCGTGTCATCCCCGGTTTTATGATCCAGGGCGGCTGCCCGCTGGGCAACGGCACCGGCGGCCCGGGCTGGAACATCAAGGGCGAGTTCGCTGCAAACGGTGTGAACAACCCCATCAAGCACACCCGCGGCGTGATCAGCATGGCCCGCAGCATGAACCCCAACAGCGCCGGCAGCCAGTTCTTCATCATGCACAAGGATGCTCCCCATCTGGACGGCCAGTATGCCGCTTTCGGCAAGGTCGTTGCCGGAATGGAGGTCGTGGATAAGATTGCTTCCGTCCGCACCGACTGGAACGATAAGCCCACCACCCCCGTCAAGATGAAGACCGTTGAGCTCATCGAGGGCTGATCTTCTGCGCTTCTGTCCCGCATCGCCTGCCCGTGAAGTGCCCCGTCAAGGAGACAGAAAAAATAATATAGGATTTTTGTTCGCCGTTTCCACAAGGGAACGGCGAATTTTTTGTGCAAATCGGCATTAGGACGCTCGATTCATGGCACGGACGTGAGCTTGCAGCGTCCAACACGGGATATTTTTTTGATATTTTACTTCCGCTGTATCGTGATTGTTCTTGCTTGACATGAAAATACCCCCAGAGTACGCAGAGTTTTCTTTTTACTCTGTCTACTCTAGGGGCAGCATATCATGTTGAGGATACAGGCCGGGGGCTTTCCATATATGCGTCAGAAAGAGATGAGAGGCTTACTTTTTTTCGCCCTTGGGCAGCAGACCGGCGCGCTCCAGAGCCGGGCGCAGGGCCAGATACAGGATGACCACGCAGATGGTGGAGGCTACGCTGTTGACAAAGGTGACACCACCGGCGATCTTGGACAGGGCCTGTGCCACGGTATACTCCTGGCCAAAGATGTAAATGTTGCGGAAATAGCCCAGGAACGGGTCGGTGATGACGTTCAGCAGCAGGCCGGAGCCGCCTGCCACGATGACCTTGAGCAGGTAGCCCTTGCTGTGGCGGTCGAGATCGCGCAGCTTGAACACCTTGTGGGCCACGGCACCGCAAGTGATGCCGATGATGAACTTCAGCACAAAGGTGGTCACGGCATAGCCCGGGTCACCGGCCAGGATATCGGCCAGAGCCAGACCGATCGCACCGGCCAGGCCGCCGGAAACGCCGTCCAGCAGCAGGGCGGTCAGGGCGGTGAAGGTGTTGCCCAGATGGAACGAGGAGCCGCCGTAGAACGGCACACGGAAGAACAGGTATGCCACCAGGCTCAACGCGGCCATAACGCCGGTCAGGGCCAGCTCCTTGGTGGTAAAGGTGCGCTTGTACAGCACACTGCCGAACAGGATGACAACGATCACCACAGCCAGCAGCAGCCACATTGCAGTTGTAGACATGATTTTTCCCTCCGATTTTTTTCGGGGCGAACCCCCTCTATCCTGCTCTGCAGGATCGTTCGCCCGTTTCAAAGCCACTTACCCATAAAACTACTTGACATTTGGGTGTGTGGTTGGTATGCTCCTATTATACGCGAAACTGGCACCATGAAAATACCCAGAATAAAGTTTTTTTATGGGGTCAGTTTGGCAAAGCACCCAAAAAGGGGAGAGGTCTTATGTTTCATCTGACAACTGCACTGGATGCCGCCAGCGGGGTGCCGCTGTACGAGCAGCTCTATGAGAGCCTTGCCGCCGAGATGCGCAGCGGGGCCATTCCGGCAGGCACCCGGATGCCCGGCAAGCGGCGGCTGGCGGCAGAGCTGTCGGTGTCTGTCAATACGGTGGACGCGGCCTATCAGATCCTGGCGACCGAGGGCTACATGGAGCCGCGGGAGCGCAGCGGCTTTTATGTGCAGGAATATCTTGCCCTGCCCACCCGGCCCGAGGAAGTGCCGCCCCCGGTATCTGCCGCTCCGCCGGAAGCAGCCGAGCCGCCCGTCCGGTTCGATCTGTCCACCCGGGGCGTGGACCCGGGGCTGTTCCCGTTCCGCACCTGGGCCCGACTGCAGAAAGAGCTGCTCTATTCCTCGCCCCAGCTGCTGACCCATGGCGATGCACAGGGGGACGTGGAGCTGCGGCAGGCGCTGGCGGACTATCTGGAGGAATACCGGGGCGTGCGGTGCACCGCCGAGCAGGTGGTGGTGGGGGCCGGTATGGAGTATCTGCTGAGCCTGCTGGCCCCGCTCCTGCCCGGCAAAACAGCGGTGGAAAACCCCGGCTACCAGCGCGCGAAGCAGGTGCTGGAAAACAACGGCGTGGCGTGCTGCTGCCTGCCTGTGGATGCGGACGGCCTTTCTGTTGAGGCATTGTCCGGCTCGGGTGCGGCGGTGTGCTATGTCACGCCCAGCCACCAGTTCCCCACGGGCGTGACCATGCCGGCGGGCCGCCGCACGGAGCTGCTCCACTGGGCATCCCGCTGCCCGGGTCAGCGGTATATCATAGAGGACGATTACGATTCGGAGTTCCGCTTTGATACCCGCCCCCTGCCCAGCCTGCAGGGCATGGCCGGGGCCGACGGCCCGGTGGTCTACCTTTCCACCTGTTCCCGCAGTCTGGCCCCCGGCATCCGCATCGCCTACATGGTGCTGCCCCGGCAGCTGCTGCCCGCCTGGCGGGCAAAGTACCGGATCTATTCCGGCACCGTCAGCCGGTTTGAGCAGCAGACCCTGGCCCGCTTCATCCGCGAGGGCTACTTTACCCGGCATCTTGCCCGGGAGCGCGTGGCCTACAAGGCCCGGCGGGATGCTCTGGCTGCCTCTCTGCGCGCTGCTTTTGCGCCGGACGAGCTGACCCTGACCGGCCTGCACACCGGCCTGCATCTGTTGGCAAGGCTGAAAAATGCCCCGCCGGATGCCGCCCTTCACGCCGCCGCAAAGGCGCAGGGCGTGGCCCTGAGTCTGCTGAGCGATTATGACCTGACCGGCGGGGAACAGGATTTTTCCGGTACGTTTGTGCTGGGTTATGGCTCCCTGAGCGAGGCATCATTCCCCGAGGCGGGCGAAACGCTGAGGAAGGTCTGCACCGCCGCCCGGGAAGCGTCTGTGACCGTGTAAGTGCCCGCTTTTGCATCCCACGCCCCGGGCAGGGCCTCGGCGTGGGGGAGGGCGCTGTTGTTGGCCAGAAACTCAAGGACCGTGCCCAGCAGGGTATAATCCTGTGCTGCAAAGTCGGTGAGCAGGGCCGCGCTGCTGGCCCGCAGGGCATCCGGCAGGGTGGCGGGCAGCAGGGCGAGGTCCTGCCGGAAAAAGGCTTCCCATACTGCCGCCCGGGCGGCGGCCCGGCGGGCAGGCGGCAGGGTGCCCTCCGCATCCCAGCCGGAGAGCAGAGCGTGGGCCTCCTTGGCTGAAATGCTCTGAACAGCGGCGGAAAGCCCGGTTTCGGCCAGCTCATCGGCAGTCAGTGCCCCCGAAAACCCCACCCGCACCGGCCCGTAACGGGAAGCGGTCTTTTCCAGCACGGCGGGGGACAGCGCCAGATAAAACATATCCTCCGGCAGGCCCAGCACCTCCAGAAGCGCCTGACGGCACCGGGCGGGCCCCGCCGCTCCGTAGCAGTGGGCAAGGCTGGCAGTCTCTCCGTTGAAGGGAACTGTCAGCTCCCCCGGCACGGCCAGCAGGTTCAGACTGTTCTGAGCGGCGTTCAGGTAGACCAGCAAAAAGCCCGGCTGCTCCCCGGCGGTGCAGAGAAGCAGGGTCATCCGGTGCTCGGCCCGGGGCAGCTGGATGGGCACCCCGCTCTGGGGCTGGGCGGTCTGGATGCGGGTGCGCACCATCTGCCGGGTGAGCAGGACTGTGCCGCCCACCAGCGGCAGCAGCACCAGAAGTGCCGCCCCCAAAGCAGCCCAGAAGGGCCTCCAACCGTTCTTGTGCATCCCGTGTTCCTCCGTTCTGTTTTGGAACAGGGTGGGCCGGGATGCGCTTTTTTATACAGAAACCGCTGCCCGGGCATGAAAACGCCCCCTGTGCCATACAGTAGAGCACAGGGGGCGTTTGTGTATGTGGGAAAGCTTGGCGCGGGTGAATGCGGTGGTCGGCGGTGTGGTATGGGGACCGGTGGGGCTGACGCTGCTGTTTGGCACCGGCTGCCTGCTGACAGTGCGCACCGGTTTTTTCCAGCTGCGGTATTTCGGGTACTGGATGCGGCACACCATCGGGGCCATCTTCCTGGACCGGAATGTGACCGCCCACACGGACGATGAAGCCATCAGCCAGTTTCAGAGCCTTTGCACGGCGCTGGCGGCGACCATCGGCACCGGCAACATCGTGGGTGTGGCGGCGGCCATTCTGGCAGGCGGGCCGGGGGCTGTGTTCTGGATGTGGGTCATGGCCCTGCTGGGGATGATGACCAGCTATGCCGAGAACGTGCTGGGCATCTGCTACCGCCGCCGGGATGCCGCCGGAAGATGGTGCGGCGGGCCCATGTACTATCTGGCCGAGGGGCTGGGCGGCGGCTTTGGCCGGGCACTGGCGGTGCTGTTTGCCTGCTTTTGCGTGCTGGCCAGCTTCGGCATGGGGAACATGAGTCAGATCAACTCCATTGCGGGCAATCTGCAGGCGGTGTTCCGGGTGCCGCCGGTGGCAACGGGCATCGTGCTGGCCCTGCTCACCGGGCGGGTCATACTGGGCGGGCTGAAGCGGGTAGCCGCAGTCACGGAGGCCATCGTCCCGCTCATGGCCCTGTTCTACCTGTTCGGGGCGCTGATTGTGGTCTGTGTCCATTGGGCGGCTGTCCCGGCGGCATTCGCGGCCATCTTCCGGGGGGCGTTTGGCTTGCAGGCCGCCGGGGGCGGGGTGCTGGGCTACGGCATGGCCCGGGCCATCAGCTGGGGATTCAAGCGGGGAGCCTTTTCCAACGAAGCAGGACTGGGCGCGTCGGTGCTGGTGCACTGCGCGGCCAACGTGGAGGAGCCTGTCCAGCAGGGAATGTGGGGCATGTTCGAGGTGTTTGCAGATACCATGGTGGTCTGCACCCTCACGGCCCTTGTGGTACTCACCAGCGGCCTTGTGGATCTGGACACCGGTGCGGCCCTGACCGGTGTGGAGGGCTCCGCGCTGGTGGGGCAGGCCTTTTCCACGGTGTTTGGGGCGTTCGGGCCGCAGTTCATCGCGGTGTCGGTCCTGTTGTTTGCCTATTCCACTACGCTGGGGTGGAGCCATTACGGCACCCGGGCAGTGGTGTATCTGCTGGGGGAGCGTGCCGCCGCAGGATATAAACTGGTGTTTGCGGCCATGGTGCTGGTGGGTGCTGTGATGAAGCTGGACCTGGCCTGGGCGCTCTCCGATACCTTCAACGGCCTGATGATGCTGCCCAATCTTGTGGGCGTGGTGGGGCTTTCGGGAGTGGTGGTCCGGGAGACACAAGCGTACTTGAAACGAAAATGACCCTCTCCGTCCCTGCAGTCTGTCTGTCAGATGCGGGATGGAGAGGGTCATTCTTTATCGCTTCTTTTTATTCGGCTTCGGGGCAGGTCGCTTCAGGCTCCGCACCGCGTCACGCCCGGCGGCGATGCCGCTGCCAAAGGCCCAGTGCAGGTTGAAGCCGCCGCAGCTACCGGCGCAGTCCAGCGTTTCACCCACAAAGTAAAGGCCGGGGCAGCCCTTGAACTGGAAGCTGGGGGTCACTTCGGTCAGGCTCAGGCCGCCGCCGGTGGTCTGGGCCTGCTTCCAGCCGCAGGGGGTCAGGCCCTCGAACAGCCAGTGCTTGGCCGCGTTGGCCAGCACCTGCCAGGCGGCATCCGGTAGGGTGTCCACCGGTTTTTCAGGCAGCTTTGCCGCTGCCCACAGGGCGCGGCCCAGCTTGGGATTGAGCAGACCTGTCCAGAAATCCGCAGGTGCCTTGCCCGGCAGCAGGGGCACCCGGGCCGCAAACAGGGCGGTCAGGGCAGTCTCGTCCAGCATGGGGAAGAGGTCCAGCTCAACGGCCGGGCGCTTTGGCCCTCGCCCCGGGGCCAGATGGCCGGACAGCTGCATGATGCAGATGCCCGAAAGCCCGTAGTCCGTGAACTGCACCTCGCCGTTTTCCACAGCCACGGTGCAGTGGCGGTCGAGGTCCAGCAGGGTGGCAGCGGTCTTGGCCCGGATGCCGGCCAGAGATCGGTTGGGCTTTGCTGTCTGCAGGGCGGTCAGGCAGGGGTACAGCGGCTCCAGCTTTCCGCCGCACTGGGCGGCGAATCGGGTGCCGAAGCCGTCGGTGCCGAACTGCGGCCCGGCATTGCCGCCCATGGCGCAGATGACGGCATCGGCCCGCAGGGTCTGGTCCTGACCCTCGGCATTCTCACACAGGATGGTGTAGCCGCTGCGGTTCTGACTCAGGGTCTGCACAGTGCAGCCGGTACGCACCTCCACGCCCAGCCGGGCAAGGTGGCCTTCCAGCAGGGCCAGCACGTCTGCGGCCTGGTTAGAGTAGGGGTACACCCGCCCGGCCTCATCGGTGCGGGTGTACAGGCCCAGCGCCGCGAACCATTCCAGCGGTGCAGCGGCATCCACCGCGGCCAGCAGGGGCCGCAGGGCGGCGGGGTCAGCGGTGAAATACTGCTCCGGTGCAATGCCGGTGTTGTCCAGATTGCAGCGGCCGTTGCCGGTGGCCAACAGCTTTTTGCCGCACCTGGGGTTGCGGTCCAGCACCGTCACCCGCACTGCCCCTGCCGGGGCAGACTGGGCGGCGGCCAATGCGGCGGCAAGGCCCGCTGCACCGCCGCCCAATATCACGATCTGCTGCATAAGAGCACCCCCTCAGAAATCCATACATTTTATTATAACATACACAGCAGCAAAAGGATAGAAGAATGCCCCAAATTTGCAGCGAATAATCTTTGACGAAAGCCTTGACAGAAAAAGCAGAATTTGGTAGTGTTGATTCGACGGAATTGCGTGGTTTCGCAGGCTGTGGAAATGCGGCCGGAAAAGGGCAGAGAGTTGGGACTCTGCTGAGGAGAAGCTGAATATGTGGAAGAAAAAAGAAAGATGGACGGCAGCTGCGCTGCTGCTGGCGATGGTCGTGGTGACAGGTCTGTGCTGGTACATCCTGTACATCCGGCAGCAGTTCTATGACGAAGGCACCCGCAACCTGCTGGAGACCTATGAGCAGGTGGATAAGTCGTTTACCATCTTCAGCCGGAGCAACTGGAACATGCTGAACGAGTGGGGCAAGAGCCTGCAGGCTGCCAATGAGGAGGGCCTGGCGGAGGAACGCCTGCGCAGCTATGAGGCCGAGCGGGAGATCTGGCGGTACAGCAGCGTGTATCTGTTCAATGAAAACTGCGAATATTGGAGCATCCGGGGCAAGCATGAAAAAGTGGATCACCTCTGGACGGCCTTTGAGGAGATGTACCGCACCGGCAAGCCTACGGTGTCCAGCTACATCATGCGGAGCGGGGAGCGCCGAGTGGTATACTCTGCGCCCATTGCGCCGGTGGAGATCGACGGCACCACCTACACCAGCCTTGCCGTGAGCTATCGGAATAAGACCATAGAGGAATTGATCGGCGGCAGTGCTTATGGCGGCCAGAGCGACTGCTACATCATCCATCCCGATGGCGATGTGATGCTCTCGGAGGAGCCCAAGAGCGAGATCGAGGACTGGATGGACAACCTGTTCGACTACCTGCAGAAGCATGGGCAGGTGGATGCGGGCACACTGACCCGGGCCCGGCAGGACGTGGCAGAGGGCCGCAGCGGCAGCCTTTCCTGCTGGCTTGAGGGCAAGAGCTATTATCTGGTCTACCAGCCTGTGGGCTTTCAGGATCTGTCCATTGTGGGCATCGTCGGCCGTGACGTGGTGGACAGTGGAATGCGGAAGATCCAGAACGCCACCATCCTGCTGCTGGCTGGGCTGTTCTTTTGCGCAGGCATCGTGCTGGTGCACGGTGTCCGCATCGATGCCCGCCTGCGCGTGGAGGAAAAGGAGCGCGCCCTCCGGCAGAAAGAGGAGGCCCGCCAGCAGATGGAGGACCTGGCCAACACCGACGGCCTGACCGGACTGTATAATGAACGCTATTTTGACGCATTGTTGAAAGAAAACGAGCTGAACAGGACACCGTTTGTCCTGTTCTACCTCGACCTTGACCGTTTCAAGCCTGTGAACGACCGTTACGGCCACGATGTGGGCGACCAGCTGCTCAAGGAGGTGGCCAGCCGTCTGCGGGGCTGCGTGCGTGAGAGCGATGCAGTGTTCCGCATCGGCGGGGATGAGTTCGCCCTCATCGTCAACGGAGCCATAACGGAGGGGTTCTGCAAGAGCCGGGTGGAAAAGATCAAGGCAGCCATCCGGGAGCCTTACCGCCTGAAGGATGCAGAGGTGCAGGTTAGCACCAGCTGCGGCTGTGCGGTCTACCCCTGCGACAGCGACGATGTGCGTGCCATCCGCATCCTGGCCGACCACCGGATGTATGAGGATAAGCAGCGCTCCGGCAGGGGCTGAATGAATAATTCCCTTCCTGTTTCCACAGAATAACCATACTTCACAGAAATCTGGAAGCAAAACCGGAACATGGAAAGGAAGGGAACCTTATGAAAGCAACCGGCATCGTGCGCCGCATCGATGAGCTGGGGCGGGTGGTCATCCCCAAGGAGATCCGCCGCACCCAGCGCATCCGCAGGGGAGACCCGCTGGAGATCTTCACAACAGGGGACGGCGAGGTCATCTTCAAGAAGTATTCGCCCATGGGGGAACTGAGCGGGGTGACGGCCCAGTATGTGGATGTGCTGAGCAAGTGCTTTGCCCTGACGGCCTTTGTCTCAGACCGGGACCGCATTCTGGCGGCATCCGGTGCGGGCAGGCGGGATCTGGCAGACCGCAGCGTGAGCCAGCCGCTGGAAAAGCTGATGGACAGCCGCAAGCCCTACCAGAGCGATGGCAGCCCCGAAAAGGCATTGCTGCCCTGTGAGGGCTCACCCCGGGCGCTGCTGTGCGCTGTGCCCATCATTGCGGCGGGGGATGTCACCGGCAGTGTGGGCCTGCTTACGGAGGACCGCACTGCCCAGCCCGATGCCGCCCAGCTCAAGGCGGTGAACGTGGCGGCGGCATTTCTGGCAAAGCAGATGGAGGAGTAATACCTTATAATAGAGAAGCTGCTGCACAGAGCGATGTGTGGCGGCTTTTTTAGGTTGCGAACCCTCTCCGTCATTGCTGACGCAATGCCACCTCTCCCAAAGGGAGAGGCAAGACATCACAGAGGGCAGATGCTGCTGAATCTGGGATAGCCCTTGGCTCCCCCTTCGGGGGAGCTGGCAAAGCCGTCAGGCTTTGACTGAGAGGGTGTAGCCAGCTTTATGACAGAATTATGAATCTTTCAAAACTTTTCTGAGAAGCTATTGACAGCGCCGCAAAATTGGATATAATGGTCTTAGCACTCAGGAAGAAGGAGTGCTAAAGAACAAAAAGCGAACGAAGGAGGCAGGCGCTATGACGATGGATGCACGCAAACAGCGTGTCTTGCAGGCGATCGTTGCGCTGTATGGCCTCGAGGGCGAGCCCGTGGGCAGCAGTGTGCTGGCAAACTACTTTGATATGGCAGTTTCCAGTGCCACGCTGCGCAACGAGATGGCCGCGCTGACCAAGCTGGGTCTGCTGGAGCAGCCCCACACCAGCGCAGGCCGTGTCCCCAGTGCCAAGGGCTACCGTTATTATCTGGATCATCTTCTCACCGATGACCAGCCGCTGGACCGTGTGACCCGCGCCCGTGTGGACGCGGTGTTCGCGAGCCTTGACCACGAGCCGGAAAAGCTGGCACAGGGTGCCGCCAAGGCGCTGGCCGCCATCAGCGGCTGCACCGCCGCCGTCAGCACCCCCTGTGCTGAGGATCTCTGCATCGCCCACTACGAGGTGGTGCAGGTGGGCCGCAGCGCCGCAGCGGTGCTGGCTGTGACCACTGCCGGTTATGTCCGCACCCGTGTGGCGCGGGTCCGCACCGGTCTTTCCCGGGAAAATGCAGCGGCGCTTGCCGCCCTGCTCAACCGGAACCTGACCTTTGTGGCTCCTGTTGATCTGTCGCCCCGGCTCCTTGCAGAGCTGTGCAGCCAGATCAGCCCGGAGCTGGTGCCGGTGATCAGCGCCGCCGCCGCCATCCTGCAGGATTCCACCCAGCCCCATGTGTATCTGGGTGGTGAGCAGTACCTGCTGGACTGGCCCCAGCTGGACGGCAAGGTGGGCAGCATCCTGAGCCTGCTGAACGACGAAGAGCAGGCCGCCGCCCTCATTGCACCCCCGGCAGAGCAGAGCGAAAGCATCCTGCTGGGCGAGGATATGGAACCTCAGATCCCCGGCCTGTGCATCGTGAGTGACCGGTATCTGGTGGGCGGAGGCCTCTGGGGCTCCGTGGCCCTCATCGGCCCCACCCGGATGCCCTTCCAGAAGCTGATGCCGCTGCTCCACACCTTTGCCGATCAGCTTGGCGAAGGAATGAGCGGCAAACGAAAAGATACCCCGCAGGCAGCCGCACCCCGGCGGACTGTGATCTATAAGGAGGACCTGGAATGAGCGAAGAAACAAAAAAGACCCCGCAGGCAGAAGAACCTGCCGTGGAGCCCAACACCGCCGAGCAGGCCGCCCCGGAAACTGCACCTGAGCAGGCAGCGGCTCCCGAGACGAACGCTGAAGCGGCAGACCCCAAGAAAAAGGATGGCTTCTTCAACAAGAAGGCCCGGGAGCTGGAGGCTGTGAAGGCAAAGCTGGACGCGGCTGAGAAGAATGCCAATCAGGCCAAGGATCAGCTGCTGCGGATGGCCGCTGAGTATGAGAACTACCGCAAGCGCTCCACCCGTGAGGCTGACCAGAAGTTCAACGACGGCGTGTCCTTTGCCGTGAACCAGATCATCCCCATTCTGGATACGCTGGAGATGGCGGCCAACGCCCCCACCACCGACGAGAATTACAAGAAGGGCGTGACCATGACGCTGGACAAAGCCGCCAAGGCGCTGAGCGTCCTCCATGTGGAGGAGATCGAGGCGCTGGGTAAGCCCTTTGACCCCAACTTTATGAATGCCGTGCAGCAGATCCCCGCCCCCGATGGGCAGGAGAGCGGCACCGTGATCACAGTTTACCAGAAGGGCTACAAGCTGGGCGATAAGATCGTCCGCCATGCCACCGTTGTTGTGGCAGAGTGATTTTGCAAGACCCCGCAAGGGTTTTCAAATATAACATCCGCTTGGTAACATTTGAGCATCATATAAACAAAAAACGTTCTGAATTTGAGAGGAGCTTTCATTATGAGTAAGATCATTGGTATCGACCTTGGTACTACCAACAGCTGCGTGGCTGTTATGGAGGGCGGCGAGCCCGTTGTTATCGCAAACTCTGAGGGTGCACGCACCACCCCGTCTGTTGTCGGCTTCACCAAGACCGGCGACCGTCTGGTGGGTCAGGTCGCAAAGCGCCAGGCCATCACCAACCCTGAGAACACGGTGGCTTCCATCAAGCGTTATATGGGCACCGACCACAAGGTGACCCTGAACGGCAAGGAGTACACTCCCCAGCAGGTCAGCGCTATGATCCTGCAGAAGCTGAAGGCTGACGCCGAGGCTTATCTGGGCGAGCCTGTCACCGAGGCCGTCATCACCGTCCCCGCCTACTTCAACGACAGCCAGCGTCAGGCCACCAAGAACGCAGGCACCATTGCCGGCCTGAATGTAAAGCGTATCATCAACGAGCCGACCGCTGCTTCTCTGGCTTACGGCATCGATAAGGAAGCCGACCAGAAGATCATGGTCTACGACCTCGGCGGCGGCACGTTCGATGTCTCCATCCTGGACATCGGCGACGGCGTCATCGAAGTGCTTGCCACCAACGGCAACACCCACCTCGGCGGCGATGATTTCGACGAGTGCGTCATGAACTACCTCGTTTCCGAATTCAAGAAGGCAGAGGGCATCGACCTGTCCAACGACAAGGTCGCCATGCAGAGACTGAAGGAAGCCGCCGAGAAGGCCAAGATCGAGCTGTCCGGTGTCACCTCCACCAACATCAACCTCCCGTATATCACCGCTGACGCCACCGGCCCGAAGCACCTCGACGTCACGCTGACGCGGGCAAAGTTCAACGAGCTGACCGCCCATCTGGTCGAAGCGACCGCGGGCCCGGTCAAGCAGGCCATGGCCGACGCAGGCCTGACTGCCAATGATATCTCCAAGGTCCTTCTGGTCGGCGGCTCGACCCGTATCCCGGCCGTGCAGGACGAGGTCAAGAAGCTGACCGGCAAGGAAGGCTTCAAGGGCATCAACCCCGACGAGTGCGTGGCTGTCGGCGCAGCCATCCAGGGCGGCGTGCTTGGCGGCGACGTCAAGGGCCTGCTGCTGCTCGACGTCACTCCGCTGTCGCTCGGCATTGAGACGATGGGCGGCGTGTTCACCAAGCTGATCGACCGCAACACCACCATCCCGACCAAGAAGAGCCAGGTCTTCTCCACTGCCGCTGACAACCAGACCTCCGTTGAGGTCCACGTCCTGCAGGGCGAGCGTGAGATGGCTGCCGACAACAAGACCCTCGGCAAGTTCCAGCTGACCGGCATCGCTCCGGCACCCCGTGGTGTCCCGCAGATCGAGGTCACGTTCGACATCGATGCCAACGGCATCGTGAACGTCTCCGCGAAGGACCTCGGCACCGGCGCTGAGCAGAAGATCACCATCACCGCGTCTTCCAACCTCTCCAAGGAAGACATCGACAAGGCCGTCAAGGAAGCCGAGCAGTATGCGGCGGAAGACAAGGCCCGCAAGGACGAGGTCGACACCCGCAACAACGCCGACCAGATCATTTACCAGTCCGAAAAGACTCTGAACGAGATGGGCGACAAGGTCACCGAGGCAGAGAAGGCCCCCGTCAAGGAAGCCATCGAGAAGCTGAAGACCGCCCAGAAGGGCACCGACCTTGCAGCCATCAAGGCAGCCACCGAAGAGGTCCAGAAGGCGTTCTACGCCGTGTCTGAGAAGCTCTACAAGAACGCGGCTCCGCAGGGCGAGGCCAACGCTGCCCCGAACGCGGGCGCAGGCCAGCAGGCCGGCGGCAATGACGACGGCGTCGTCGACGCGGACTACGAAGAGGTCAAGGACAACTAATTCGCGGAATATAGCTTGATAGGGGCGGCCCGTCCGCCCCTATCGGCTGTTGCCCACCGAATCTGAGGTGAGAAACTATGGCAGATCAGAACAAACGAGATTATTACGAGGTGTTGGGCGTGGAGAAGAACGCGTCCGACGCCGAGATCAAAAAGGCCTACCGCAAGCTGGCCATGAAATATCACCCCGACCAGAACCCCGGCGACAAATCTGCCGAGGAAAAGTTCAAGGAGATCAACGAGGCCTATGAGATCCTCTCCGACGCCGACAAAAAGGCCCGGTACGACCAGTACGGCTTCGCGGGCGTCGACCCGAACTTCAACCCGAACGCGGGCGCAGGCTTCGGCGGGTTTGGCGGCTTCGGCGGCTCGTCCCGCAGCAACCCCAACGCACCGCGCAAGGGCCATGACATTCAGGCCAATGTGATCCTGACCTTTGAGGAAGCAGCCCATGGCTGCGCCAAAAAGGT
>OHQT01000416.1_pt1 | contig 23358 bp, 16 predicted proteins | sample 1578221 | NCBI WGS metagenome assembly OHQT01 (sample SAMEA3879547, study PRJEB24766) | human gut metagenome | biome: human-associated habitat; feature: feces | place: USA | collected 1985/1987
GGTTCTGCTGCCTTATGCAAGAAATAAAAAATGGAATTGATAGAACCCACCTTAATTAAATGCCGGAGTCTCATTGCGCAGTTTTGACCAAAATGAGCAGTTCGAGAAGACAAAAACGGCTTCGGGTCAATCAATCAGGTAGCTCATGATGCCGCCACTGAGCTGGAGCAACGAGATTTCGCACAACTTCGTATCGTACTCGGCTACGAGGATGCGCTCCTCGGCGTCGAGGAGGCTTTTCTGCGCCTCGCGCATCTCGATACCGGAGAGGTCGCCCAGGAGGTAACGCTCGCAGGCGATGAAATGGTTCTCCTGTGCCGTAATGAGGTTCTGACGCTCCAGGGTGAGCAGCCGCAGGTTGTTCTGATAGGCCTGGTAGAGGTCGGCCAGGTCGGCATGGAGCGAAAGCTCGAGATCGCGGCGGGCCAGCTCGGCATTGTCGATGTTGAGCTGGGCATTCCTGCGCTCGCGTTCCCGGTTGCCGTCGAAGAGACGGAAGCCCACGGTCACACCCACGTCACCTCCCCAGTTGTGGCGGCTTTGGGAAGTGCCGCTGCCATAACGGTTATAGGTGTAGCCATAATTGGCATTGAGCGTGACGTAGGGATAGTCGCGGCTCCGGATACTCTTGTAGTCCAACTCCGCCAGCCGCTTGTCCTGTGCCGCACTGATCAGCGAGGCGTTGGTACGCAAGGTCGCGGCCCAGAGGCTGTCGAAGGAGAGCGTGCTGTTCACGTTGATAGTGGTGTCCTGCACCGTGAGCCGACTGCTGGAGTCGCGCACGGCCATCAGCTCGTTGAGGCGGATGCGCGACGTAGCCAGCGACTCCTGCTGCCGGAGACTCTGGGCACTGTCAGCATTGAAATCGACCTGAGCCTGCTGCAAGTCGAGACGGGAATTGTTACCGATAATATAGCGCTCCTGGACAATACGCAGGCGTTCCTTGGACAAGGCCACGGCGTAGCGGAAGTTGCGCATGCGAATACGCTGCTGGATATAATTATAGTATTCGGCAACGAGTTGGGCGATGTAGTCCTCGATGGCAATTCGGGTCTGCGTGGCACTCTGCCGCTTGAGTTCCTGCAGACGTTTGTAGTTGGTCTGTATCTTAAATCCGTCAAAGATGGTCCATTCCGCATTGATGCCGGCCTGCAGCGTGTGGTCCGCGACGTTACGGTTGCGCGCAATGCCGCCTGCCCCGCGCGACGTGGTGTTGCTGCTGTTGAGTGCCCCGTTATATCCGGCAGTGGCCGCGACCGTAGGCAGATAGCCGGCGTTGGCTCGCGTGACATTGTTTTCGGCAATGCGTTCCTCATTGCGCACGATGCGCAGGGAGTAATTATTGGTCAGGCCGACTTCGATACAGGTCTTCAACGAAATGACCTGGGCCGGAAGCGCGGTGAAGGAAAGGAGGACAAGGATTAAAAGCGCGTACTTTCTCATTCTTGATGGTGTTTTTTTGCCAAATTAGTAGAGACGAATGTATAAATAGCCGGGACGATGTACATTGTCAGCAAGGTGGAGAAAATCATACCGCCCACGACGGCTGTACCCATGGCGATACGTCCGTTGCAACCTTCACCCGTGGCGAACACAAGCGGCAGCAAACCGAGAACCGTGGCAAAACTGGTCATCAGAATAGGACGCAGACGTTGGGCCGCGGCGTCGCGAATGGCGGTGTCGCGGTCTTCGCCCATCTTCTGCCGCTGGTTGGCAAACTCTACGATGAGAATACCGTTTTTCGCCACAAGACCGATGAGCATGATAATACCGATCTGGCTGTATATATTCATGGTTTGCCCGCCCAATAGCATGAAAATCAACGCGCCGCAGACGGCCAAAGGCACGGTGAGCATGATGACGAACGGGTCCTTGAAACTTTCAAACTGGGCCGCAAGAATCAGATAGATGAGTAACAGGGCGAGGCCGAAGGCGAAAATCAGACTGGACGAGCTCTCCCGGAAGTCGCGCGAGTCGCCGGTCAGCGCCGTGCGGAAGGTGTCGTCGAGCGTGTTCTTCGCAATCTTGTCCATTTCCTCCAGGCCCTCGCCGATGGTCTTGCCTTCGGCCAGACCGGCGGAAATCGTCGCGGAAACGAAACGGTTGAAGCGATAGAGCTTGGGGGGAGCGACGTCCTCCTGCAAGTCGACAAGGTTCTCCAACTGCACCATGCTTCCGTCCGACGACCGGACATAGATGGCCTTGAGGTGGTTGGGCGTGTTGCGCTGCTGGCGATTGATTTCTCCCACAATCTCATACTGCTTGCCATTCATATAAAGATAGCCCATTCGCTGGCCGCTCAAGCCGTACTGAAGGGTTTCCGCGATGTCGCGCGTACTGACGCCCATCATGTTGGCCTTTTCCCGATTGACGCTCAAACGGATCTCCGGCTTGGAAAACTTGAGGTCGACATCGGCCATCTGGAACACGGGATTGGCATAGACCTGCGCCATGAACTTGGGGAGGACCTCCTGCAACTTTTCGATGTTGGTGGCCTGGAGTACATACTGTACGGGCATGGCGCCACGGCGGCCGCCGAACGTGGACTGCTGCTGCACGAACGCGCGGGCATCCGTCTCGCCCTGCACGGCCTTCGACAGAACCTCGGCCACTTCCATCTGGCTGTAGTCGCGGTCGGCCATGTCCTTCAACGTAATCTGGATATTTCCGCTACCGCTGGACACGCGGGCCGTAATGAACTCGGCGTCGGGAACGATGGAGTCGGCCAAATGGTTGATGCGCTCGGTGTAGTCGCGCATATATTCATAGGTGACGCCCTCGGGACCGGTGGTGCGGATGGTGATGCTGGAGCGGTCCTCCAACGGGGCCATCTCGGAAGGAATGGCGGTCCACATCCAGGCACTCAGCCCGATGGCGACAACCATGATGCAGACGGACATCCAACGGTGATTGAGGAAGTAGTTCAACGTGCGGGCATAGAAATGATTCAGCCCGTCGAAGAAGGGTTCGGTTTTCCGATAAAACCAACTCTGCTTCTCACGTCTGACCAGCAATTTGGTCGCCAACATCGGCGTGAAGGTCAGGGCGGCAAAAGCGGATATGATGACGGAACCGGCCACCACGAAACTGAACTCACGGAACAGGCGCCCGGTGGTACCCTCCATGAAAACGATGGGGAAGAACACGGCGACAAGGGTAACGGTCGTAGAAAGGATGGCAAAGAAAATTTCCTTGGCACCTTCGATTCCGGCTTCAAGGGGCTTCATGCCCCTTTCTATTCGTATATATATGTTCTCCGTCATCACGATGGCGTCGTCGACCACCAGGCCGACGGCCAACACGATGGCCAACATGGAGAGCACGTTTATGGAGAATCCACAGACGTACATGATGAAAAAGGCACCCACCAACGACACGGGTATCACGATACAGGGCACCAGCGTGACGCGCCAGTCGCGCAGGAACAGGAAAATGATGACAATGACGAGAACAAAGGCTTCGTAGACCGTGTCCTTCACTTCGTTGATGGACGCACGGATGAAGCGGGTGTTGTCAAAGCCGTAGGTGTACTTCACATCTTCGGGCAAATCCTTCTTCATCTGCTCCATGCGCTTGTACACGGCATCGGCGATGTTGATATGGTTGGCACCGGGCTGTGGAACAACGACAACACCGACCATCGGTACGCCGTTCATTTTCATATAACTTTCCAGGTCGCGGGCGCCAAGTTCGGCATGACCGATGTCGCTGAAGCGAATGATGCGGCCGTTCTCCGTCTTAATGACGAGATTGTTGAACTGCTCGGTGGTGTGCATCTGGCCCATAGTCCGTATGTCGAGCTCGGTGGTATTGCCATCAATGCTGCCTGAGGGTAGTTCGACATTCTCGCGGTCGAGTGCGTCCTTCACGTCCATCGGGGTGACACCGTAGCCGGACATTTTCACAGGGTCGAGCCACAGGCGCATGCAATAACGCTTCTCACCCCAGATGGATACGCTGCTGACCTCGGGAATGGTCTGCAGTTGCTCCTTCACCGTCAAGTCGGCGATTTCGCTCAACTCGAGGAGTGAACGCTGGTCGCTCTGGATGGCCACCATCAAAATGGGGGAGGCATCGGCGTCGGCTTTGGAAACCGTCGGAGGGTCGCAGTCGCGCGGCAAATTGCGCTGGGCCTTCGAAACCTTGTCGCGTACGTCGTTGGCGGCAGTCTCCAGGTCGACGGAGAGTTCAAACTCCACGGTGATGCGGCTCTGGCCCTGCTGACTGACACTCGTCAGCGAGCGGATGCCGGGAATGCCGTTGATGTTCTGCTCCAACGGCTCGGTAATCTGGTTCTCTATGACGTCGGCATTTGCCCCTGGATACGAACAGGTTACGGAAATGATAGGATTATCGACCGACGGGTATTCTCGAACGCCCAGCCCTACATATCCGATGACACCAAAAAGAAGGATGATCAACGTAAGGACGGTAGCCAGCACCGGGCGGCGTATACTTAGTTCGGAAATATTCATTTGCGCTATCTATAGACAGAGTGAACGATATGGAGGGAATGCTCAACGGGTAATATGGACTTTCTGGCCAGTCCGCAGCTGCATGGTACCGCTGGTAATGACGGTATCGCCGACATGAAGCCCGCGCAGCACCTGAACCTGCGACTCGGTGCGCAGGCCTTTGGTAATCTCTACGGGCTGGGCCTTACCGTTCTTATACAGAAAGACTTTGTCGATACCCATTTCGGAAACGATGGCTTCGCTGGGCACGGCCAGGGCATGTTCGTACTCCCGCGCCACGAGGTTAACGTTGACGTAGCGGCCCGGCATCAGCTTTCCGTCGCTGTTGGGATAACGGGCACGGATGGTATAGGTACGGGTGTTCATGTCTACATAAGAATCTGTCGCATAGACCTGTGCTTTTCTTGGGGTAAGGTCGCCCTCAGCCGTGAAGGTGAGCTGGGCGCCGGGCTTTAAGGTGCCGGCATAGCGCTCCGGAATGCTGAACTCTACCTTTAGCGGAGAAATTTTTGTCAAGGTGGCAATGGCCGTCGAGGTCGTGGCATAGGCGCCGAGACTCACCTTACGCAAACCCACGACGCCGCTGAAGGGGGCCCGCAACTCTGTCTGCGCAATTTGGGCGCGGACCATGTCCATCTCGGCCTTCAAGGCTGAAAGGTTGGCCTCGGCCTCCTGGAAGGCTTCCATGCTGACGGCTTCCTTGGCCAACAAGGCGCGCTGGCGATACAGACGGTCCTGCATCAACTTTAACTGGGCCTCGAGCTTGCGGAGTTCTGCCTGCAACGGCGCGTCGTTGATCTTGGCCAGCAGTTGCCCCTCGGAGACCTGTGCCCCCTCCTTAAAATATATGGCCGTAATCTTACCGGGCGTCTCGAAAGTCAAATTGACTTCTTCGTCAGGAATCAGACTGCCGCTGACATAGATGCCGTCCTGGAAGGTCTCTTCTTTCAAGACAGTCACCTTTACATTCAAATCCTTTTCCTTTTTACCCTGGCTCTCGACCTGTTCCAGATCCTTGTTTTCGTGGGGTACGAACGTCCGGTAGGCCAACACTCCCAGGCCGGCTACGACGACAAGCACAATGCCCCATTTCACATATTTATTCATGCCTTCTATTTGTTGTTTTGATTGTTTTTCATGGAAGAGAAGTTGAGAACAGAAATCTGGGCAAATTTATCATTTTCTGATGACGTATTTCAATTATAAAAACTAATCTTTGTAAATATCCCGGGCATATTCTTCTACAAACTAAAAAAGGGGGACGCAACAGGCATTGCGTCCCCCTGGTATGAGAGGTATTTATTAAAATATACGGTTTACTGCTCGATGCTCTTGAGATAAGCGTCAATCTGCTTGCCCGTAGCGTCGTTGGCATCAATAGCCAGAATCTGGTCGCAATAATTACGGGCATCGGCCGTCATATCCTTTTGAACGGCGTAGAAAGCCAGGTAACGGAGGGCCTGCAACTTGGCGCTGTTCACATCGTCCTTACCTTCCATCAGTTTGAGCGCTTCCTCATAATAGGCCTTCACGTTATCCTCGGGTTTAGGATTGGCCGGGTCGGAAATATTAATCACTGCGCGCATCAGAGGAGCAAGGTAGCTATCGGGGCGTTCTTTCTGAATAGAAGCGAACACGGAGTCGCCGGCAGCGACATAGACCGCACGCTTAGCAGGATCAAGTCCGGGCTGCTGACTGGCGGCCAGATACTGCTGACCCAAACCGAAGTAATCGGTGAGTTCGGCCTTATCGCCCATCTGCTTCAGATAGAACTTATAGGTCTCGATGCCCTTGTCCAACTCCTTGTTCTGGCGATAAAGGGTAGCGAGTTCCTTAATGGCACCCAGCTTCGTAGAGTCGACGGACATGGCCTTCTCATAATACTGAATAGCCGAGGGGAAGTCGTTCAACTCCTTCATCAAAGTACCCGCATAGGTGTAATCCAGATAAAGGTAGTTGCTATCGGGATATTCCTTATTCTCAATATAGCTCATGGCCGCCTTGGCATGCTCCAACTCGTAATTCTCGACAGCGGCGAAGAATTTCATACGCTTGAAGACCATGTCGTTGGGGTCGAGCACCTCAAATTCCTTAACCAGGTCGGAGAGGTCAAAGAATTTCTGCGTCGCATAAAGGGACTGCAGATAGTTTTCAGCAGCACGCACGTCGCGCTTGTCCTGCGGAACAGCGGCGAAATATGACTTATACGAATTTACAGCATCTGCGAACTCGTTCATATTGTAAGCGATGTCGCCCAGCTCCTTGTCGGCTTCGTAGTTACTGGGATCGAGGCGCTTGATTTTCTGCAGCATCTCGATAGCCACGTGCGGGTTGATATTCTTATACACAAAGGCGTTACGCTTCAAGGCTGCGACGTTCGTCGAATCAAGAGCCAGCACCTCGTCAAACTTCTGGCCGGCAGCACCATAATCCTTACGCATCATGCAGACTTCACCCTCGAACATCAAGCCGGGAATGTAAGTCGGCGCGAGCTCATAAAGCTGACGGGAACACTGATTGGCGCACGGATAAACACCCTTCTCCAAAAAGTACTGACCGACACTGAGCAAATCCTCCTCACTCTTGCGGATTTTACGCATGAGCTTGTTGAAGGCCTTGTTCGCGGCATCAGGATCAGAGAGCTGCAAGTCGATGACCTGGTTGGCCATTTCCGCATACTCCGGATTTAATGGGGGAACTTCATAGCCATTCTGAGCACTTACACTTACCGTTCCGGCGAGAAGAAATGCGGAGAAAACAACCGCGCGAAAAAAGTTTTTCTTCATTATACTATAAACTTATTGTTCTTGTCTTGTTCGTATTACCTCTATATGAATACGCGCTACGTAGCCCACTAATCTTAGTCTACGCTTTGACGCATGCAAAAATACTCATAATTCAGCAGATAAAAACAGATTCTACGTTTTTTTGCATAATTTGTGCGTTTCTAAACGTAGAATCTGTTTATACTTTCACTTCACCGGCCTCAGTTTATGTTCACGGACTTGTTCTGGACAGGCAAATTGGGGAGCAATTGCGAACTGTTGCAGATAATGGTCTGTCCCTTCTGCCCCTTCATGAAGAAATACAGGGTCTTCACGTTGGAACGGACGCGGGGGTCGGTGGTTATCACGTAGACGGAACGAATCAAGGGATAGTCGCCCGTCAAAATACGATACTGGTAAGGCTTCCAGCCAATGGCGTCCTGGTCATTACTACGAGACACCTTCAGCACCTTCACATCCAAATCATCGAACGATGTCAGCACCGTGTCCCGGTCGCCCTTCAACCAATTCGTACCCACGACGCCTATCACAGTAGGATCTTCCATCACGGTCTTAATCACCGCGGGATTTGAGCCTTGTGCGTACAGGTTGCCCTTTAGCTCCTGCCCATTGCAAAGAGAATCGCGCATATAGCGGACCGTGCTCGAGCCGGATTGGTCAAAGACCAACTTCACCTCGCCGGTCAGGCCGGAACGGGGCATTTGTTCCCAGCGCGTAATCTTTCCAGAAACCAATCCGCGGAGTTCGTCCAGCGTAATCAGGGTATCGGGATTCTCCTTATTCACTATCAGCGCAAAGGCGTCGTTGGCGATTTTGGACTGATGCGCACCGAGATTATGGCTGGCGATAACGTCCAGCTCGTTCTGGTTTAATTCACGGGTGGCCACGCAACACCGCACGCTGTCGAGTACTAACAGGCGAAGCGCCGAATCCTCACTGCAGAACGTGGGGTAAAGGGTCGCGTCGATGTGACTCAACTGGAAAGTCTCCAACAGTTCTTCCATAATAGGACGAAAAGTTTCGTCCATCGCAATATGCACATCATCGGAAGTCCGCCAGTCGGCCGACTTCCGATGATTCCCACACGAAGTGGTTAAGAACATGCACACTGCGGCTACTAAAAGCCAAAGTGTTCTCATACTTCTTAGTTCATTGCCACAGGTTAGTATTAACGAATCTGGAATCGAATCGGCAACGTGAACCAAACGGGTACCGGGTGACCTTGCTGCTTGGCCGGAACGAAGCGGGCCAACTTGCTGACAACTTCAGCCGCAGCCTGGTCGCATTCCTTCGACAAGCTCTTCTTCACAACAATTTCACCGATGGAACCGTCCTTCTCCACGCGGAAACGAAGCACTACCTGACCTTGCAACTCCTGTTCCTGAGCGATGCTCGGATAAACCAGATTCTCGCTGATGAAGCGCAACAAGGCAGCTTCACCACCAGGATAGGTTGCAGGTACCTCAACCAAAGCATTATCGGCAACTTCCTCTTCCTGAGGAGGAACATCCGTACCACCGGCCTGCTGGTTGTCCTTCAGGTCATCGATGTTGATACCGCCCTCACCGTCACCGGCATAATCCTGCGCGGCAATAGAGATGGAACTCTTCGTCACCTCGTCCTGAGACTTCACCTCCTTGGTTTCATCCACCAAGGCATCGTCCTCAATCTTAGGAACGACGAACTGGAGAGAGGCCTTTACCTTTACCTTTTCTACTTTCGGTTCTTCGTACTTAATTTCTACCTTCTTCTCCTCCTTCTTCGGCTCCTCTTTCTTTAGCTGAGAAAGTTGAGTTACAGACGTATCCTGCAATTCACCATTCTTAGACAATGCGGACACTGCAGCCCGAACGCCAATGACTAAGGCAATCACTGCGATCAGGAGCAGGAGAGCAATGAGGGCACGAAAATTGCGACTTCCGGTACGAGCACGCATTCGATAAGCTCCGTAATCTTTATTACGTCCTTCGAATACGAGATCACACCATTCGCGTGAAACTAAATCGACTTTAGACATATTGTATTACTTCACTTACTTTATTACTGCGCGAACTTCACACCTTTAGGCGCAAGCAGAGCCTTGTCGCCGTCTGTGAAGTTGTCAATCACATACTTACCGATGCTACAAATGTTCATCTCGTCCAGAACGCTAATCAAGTTATCGAAGGTTGCTTCGTCAGCGGCCTTAATAATGACCGTCGGGGTACCCTTCGCACTTTTGATGTCAGAGAGTCGGTCGTTATATTCCTTCTTACTCTCTTCGTTAATATCACGTGTCTCAAACTCCTTCTTGAGCTGTTCCACCTTCGCCAGAGCGGCGACGTTCATGCCCTGAAGGACTTTGCGAATGCCGTCTTTACCGTATTGGGTCTCCTGCAAATTCTGCGCAGCCTCCTCGGTCTTACCACGGAAATAGAAAAGACGGTCTTCACCGGCAATCAGGATAGTGATAGACTCACTGGCCTTAGCCTGGCTACGCTGCTCGTCCTTAATATCGTCCTTGTCGGAAGGCATAGAGATCTGCATGGTCTGCGGTTTCAAGAGCGTTGTACACAACATGAAGAATGTCACGAGCAACATGATCATGTCGACCATCGGCGTGAAGTCCACGCGGGCATTCATTTTCTTTTGCTTACTGCCAACTTTTTTTGCCATAACATTCTATTTTATTCTTCAACACCCTTGAGAGAAGTTATCAGATTGTAACGATTCTCGTCAATATCGCGCAACGAGTTCATTACGTTCTTGATCACCTTGTAAGAGGTTCCGCGGTCGGCCTTAATAGCCAGGCCCATCTTGTCACCGCAAGCCTTACGGGCTGCGCTCACCCAAACCTTCAACTCATCACTAACGCTATCGCAGGGAATACCAGCGCTCGGATCCTTGGTCAGGATACCGTTTCTGTCATCAGATTGGAGCCAGCCGTTCACTGTGTTCAGCGGAGTGCCAAACATCGGAACCTGAATGAAAGTCTCCAATTCCTGAGCGTTCAGGTTCAACTTTCCTTCGGCAATCATCTCACGCGCCAATTTTTCCATGGTTTGGGGAGAGTCCATACTCATGAACACCTTCCCGTTACGCTCCACGAAGATAGTCAGCAGATTATTTGAAGGGATTTTTACCTCAGAAACCGAACCAGGAGTATTAATCTTAACGGGTTCTTCCTTTACAAACGTCGCAGTAAGCATAAAGAAGGTAAGCAGCAGGACCATGACATCACTCATAGGCGTCATGTCTATGAATGTGTCTTGTTTTTTTATTTTAAAACGTCCCATGTCTTAAATACCTTGATTTATGATTAATGAGTTGCGGAGAAAGTCTGTACGATGGAGAAACCTACTTCGTCAAGGCTAAACGTCAAACGGTCGATTTTGTTAGTATAATAGTTGTAAGAGATAACGGCGAGCGCACCGGTAGCAATACCGGAAGCCGTATTTACAAGGGCCTCGGAAATACCGACTGCCAATGCAGAAGAGTCTGCACCACCATCACCAGCGGACATTGCGGAGAACGAACGGATCATACCCAACACCGTACCGAACAGACCCATCAACGTACCCAGCGTCACAATCGTACCGATAATCGGGAGGTTCTCCTGCAACATAGGCATTTCAAGAGCGGTAGCCTCTTCCAGTTCCTTCTGGATGGCCAGGATTTTCTGCTCCTTCGTCAATACCGTGTTGGTCTCCATCTCAGCATACTTGCGGAGCGTAGAACCTACAACGTTGGCTACAGAACCGCGCTGCTTGTCGCAAAGCTGCTTGGCCGTAGCGAGGTCATTCTTCTCGAGGGCCTTCTTGATGTCGGCAACGAACTTCGTCAGGCTCGTGCGGCCATAGGCGTTACGGATGGCGAAGAAGCGTTCGATGGAGAAAGCCACAACAGAGAACAACAGCGTCCAGATGATAGGCACCACGAAACCACCCATGTAGACCGTACCGGAAAGCGAAGCGGGCTCTACGGCCTCTACATCGGAAAGGAATGCGAACGGAGCACCGATGTCACCCTTGAAGTTGCTGGCAGCACCGAAACCGAAGAGATAAACGATAACGGCAAGAACCGCGCAGCAAATAATAACGAGAAAACCGGACTTGATACCGGTGAAACCTTGAGACTGGCTCTTGGCTTTGGTAGCACCCTTAGGTGCCGTAGCATTTGTAGTTGCCATGTTTTTGAAAAGTTTAAAGTTTATAGGATTATTGATTGGTTTTTAATTTTGAACTTTCGCGGCAATTCTTCCCCTCGATTCGCCGCTACGGCGTGAGCAAAGGTAAACAATAAATGCGTGCATGGCAAATCCGCTCTTAGAATTAACATTTCTTGCCGGCGCAAAATTTCACGGCCGACCGGCTGCCGCGGCCTGCGCGCTATTCATATCGCTCTCACTGCTGGCAAAAATAGTAACTTTTTATGGATTACAACCACGGCGCGGCACTTTTTTTTGCAAAGAATTCATTACGCCGACAGGCAGCGGCAGAAAGCCGCCGCTCTGTCTGACAAATTTTCATTTTTTATACCAAAAACATTCATCCGCTCCGGGCTCTGGAGGTCAGAAATAACGCCCGCTGTGCGCCGCCGCATTTCCCTTTTTCAATCGGAGTGTCGCCGACGCAGCCAGCTGTCCGCTTGTGGCCTGCAACTTCAGTTTCGACTTTTGGGAAGTCCGCACCAGGAACGAGGCGATGCCGGCATCGGTCGGCACCGTGACGGGGCCCACCACTTCGCCGCCTTCCGCCGTCAGCGTCACGTCGGTCCCGTTCAGCGGGCACAGGGTGCCGTCGTCGTCCAATAACCGCACGTAGACAATGAGCAGGTCCCCGCGCTCGGCCGGACGTCCGCTCTCGAAATAGTCCACGACCAACTGCCGGGGCGCTCCGGGCGTTTTCACCGTACAGGTAGCCACGGCCTTGCCGTCCGCATATCCCGTAGCCGTCAGCGTACCCGTCTCGCGCGGCACCTTGAAGAAGGTGAAAGGCGCAAAGCGCAGGTGCGCGCAGTTCCCTCCGTCGGGCGAGGTCACATAGTCCGTGTCGAGACCGGCATCGTGGCTCTGCCGCGCCACCTTACGGCCGTTGAGCGTCAGCTCCACCTCGTCGACATTGCCATAGACCCACACCGTGTCGGAAAGCGGGTCCGTGCGCCACGAGGCTACGAACACCTCGTAAGGCATCGGGCCGGCGGGTGTCCATTCCCCGGCCGCCACCTGCGTGCGGTACAGTTCAAGGCTGAACTTCGGTAGGCGGAAAATATCGGCCACTCCACTATAACATATATTGTCACAGCAACCGCGATTGTAGTCATACATGCTCCACACGGCGCCTCCCATCGTCCACGGGTAGTACGTATTGTAGCGGTTGAGCGACCATTGCGCGTTCCAGGCATTCTGTATCAGCGCCCGCTCGCCGTCGCCCCGCTTCACGCGGGTCGTACTGTAATGCCCGCCGAACTCGTAGTCGTAATACTCGCGGATGAATCCGGGCTTCTGCGTATGGTTGGGGCGGTTGAAGCCCTCTTCCCAGTCGTTGTAGCATACGTCGAAACCGTCGTAGCCGTACGAGTCGCCCGACGTGAAGCACTGGTCGCCCGGCAGCTCCGCATGGGCGATGGCCACGACCGTATCTTTCCACGACGCGGGCGGCCACGACTCGTTCAGCGTCGTTTCCCACATCACGACGGACGGATGGTTACGGTCGCGAAGGATAAGGTGACGCACGTCGCGGTATGTCAGTGAGAGGAACAATGGGGCTTCGTTGAAAAACTGCCAGCCGGGAATCGGCTCGATGGCCAGCAGGCCCAGCTCGTCGCAGGCGTCGAGCACCGACGGGTCCTGCGGATAATGCCCCAGGCGCACGATGTTGAAACCGTTCGCGCGAATCTGGTACAAGTCGCGGTATTGCGCGGCGTCCGACAGGGCATTGCCTACGTACGGATACTCCTGGTGGCGGTTGCTCCCTACGAGCTGCAGGGGCCGGCCGTTAATCTCGAAACCCTTCTCCTGGCTCATCGACAGCCGGCGGATGCCGATTCGCGTCTGCTCGCTGTCCGTCACGCGCCCGTTCTCCACGACTTCGCTCACCAGGACGTAAAGGTTCGGAGCGTCGGGGTACCACAGCCGCGGGTGCGACAGTTGCAGTTCGAGCACGGGCTGCACCCGCTCGGCCGGTGCCAGGTCGAGCGCGCAGGCCGTGCTTCCGGCCTTCCGCCCCTTGCCGCCGCCCCGTTTCCACTCGTAGAGGGTCTGGCGCAGCACCACGTGCCGGCGTTCGGCGGCCACGTTGGCCAGCTCCGTCTGCACGCGCACCGTGGCGCGCTCCTCCGACACTTCGGGATAGGTTACGAACACGCCGCCGCCCGCCTGGCGCTCGGCCATGATGGGATGCGTGATGTGTACGTCGGGCTTGGCAATGAGAAAAACGTCCCTATAAATGCCGCCGTAGTAGCAAAAGTCCAGCGCTTCCAGCGGTTTTCCGGGCGGAATGAGCGGTTGGTTCCGGTTGTCCAGGCGTACCAGCAGCTCGTTGTCCGCCCCGGCCCGTACCAGGCCCGTCAGGTCGACCACGAAGGGCGTATATCCGCCCGCGTGCTGCATGACGTGCCGGCCGTTCACCCACACGTCCGCCAGGTGCATGGCCCCTTCAAACTCCAGCCACAACTGTCCGGTGACCTCCTCGGGCGTCACGTCCAGCCGTTTCCGGTAGTAGCAGACGCCCTGCCACTGGTGCACCACCGTCAATGGCTCCACGAAGGGGGTGTGCGGCAGGCTCACCGTCTCCCAGCCGTCTGCCTTCAGGCGCGCCCGCTCGGCCGCCAGTGTGTCGGCCGCCACTTGCAGCTCGCCCCCGGCGGCCACGTGTTCCACGTCGTACTGCGAGCTCCAGTCGCTGCCCTGATTGCGCAGCTCGGCCTGGCTCACGGCGTCGGTCACGCGTTGAAATTCCCACTCGTCATTTATCAGGCGCTTCTGCGCCCAACTCACGGCCACGCTGCACAGGCACAGCGCGACCAGCGTCCATAGTTTTAGTTTCATGTGGTATATAAATAATAAAGGTGAAAGGACCGCAGCCGCCACCGACAGAACGACGGCCGACTGCAACAGGATTGCTACGCAAATATAATGTTTTTCCCTTGACAAACTATACGCCTCGCCACAACATGGCAAATTTTCCGGCCGCCCATTGCTGGTTTTAACAAAGATTCAAGGAGCGGCGGCGCTGCGCCAAGTCCGGTTGCCGCGCCAGGCATAAGGTCCGCAAGCCACCCGACTATGGCGGCCCGGCGGACGAACGGCGCAGCAGCGCCGGGCACAAGGTCCGCAGGCGGCCCGGCTACGGCGACCCGGCGAACGAACGGCGCAGCCGCTACGGGCCTTAGGGGAATTTTTACGGGCCTTAGCCCCGTAAATCCTGGCCTTAGCCCCGTGGTTCCGGAACTTATCCGCGACGCGGTCCGCCCGTTTCCCCTCGCCCCGCCTTGCCCCGGCCGAGCGCGGCACACCGCCGGCCGAGCGCCGCCCCCGCGCCGTCTGCCGACAGCGCCCCGCGCCCGCCGCAGCCCGGTACGCCGCCCTCCGCCCCCCGCCCGTCGCCGACCCTACACCTTATTTATATATAGGTGTGCCGGCAGGCGGCCGGGCCGGACGGACCGTTTCCCCCACTCCGCCGCCCGTCCCCGCCCCACGCATGTGCCGCCCCGGGCCTCCCCATACGGCCGCCCGCCACTGCCCACGTAGGGGCCGCTTGCGCAAAAAGCGGCTCCGATTTCTTGGGCCTTGAAAGGGAAATGAGTATATTTGCCACAATTTTAAGGCGATACTTTCAAATCATACAATCTATATTAAACCCTAAGAAATGAGTCTGAAAATAGTTGTGCTCGCAAAGCAAGTCCCCGACACGCGTAATGTGGGCAAAGACGCCATGACCCCAGAAGGCACGGTGAACCGCGCAGCGCTTCCTGCGATTTTTAACCCAGAAGATCTCAATGCGCTCGAACAGGCGCTGCGCCTGAAAGAACAGCATCCCGGTTCGACAATCAGCATTCTGACCATGGGCCCTCCCCGCGCCACTGAAATCATCCGCGAAGGCCTTTACCGCGGTGCCGACAACGGCTATCTGCTGACGGACCGCGCCTTTGCCGGCGCCGACACGCTGGCCACGAGCTACGCGCTCTCCATGGCCATCCGCAAAATCGGACTGCCCGACATCGTCATCGGCGGCCGCCAGGCCATCGACGGCGACACGGCGCAGGTAGGCCCCCAAGTGGCCCAGAAACTGGACCTCAACCAGGTGACCTACGTCACGAGCATCGAGTCGGTCAAAGATAACAAGATTACCTTGACCCGTCACATCGACGGCGGCATCGAACGCGTCGAAGCTCCCCTGCCTATCCTGCTCACCGTCAATGGTAATGCCGCTCCCTGCCGTCCGCGCAACGCGAAGCTCGTCATGAAGTACAAGCGCGCCATGGCCCCGATGGAGCGTCTCGCCAACGGCGAGGTGCCCTACGCCGAAGAGTACGAGAAGAAGCCCTACCTGACCGTCACGCAGTGGAGCGTAGCCGACGTCGAAGCCGACCTGCAGCAGTGCGGTCTGGCCGGTTCGCCGACCAAGGTCAAAGCCGTCCAGAACATCGTCTTCAAGGCCAAGGAGAGCAAGCGCCTCTCCGACTCGGACGAAGAAGTAGAAGGCCTCATCAAAGAGTTATTAGATAGTCACACAATCGGGTAAGAAAGAAATGAACAACGTTTTTGTATATTGCGAAATCGACGGCACGACCGTCGAGGAAGTCAGCTATGAACTGTTGACCAAAGGCCGCAAGCTGGCCAATCAGTTGGGCGTGCAGCTCGAAGCCGTGGCCGCGGGCAGCGGCATCTCCGGCAAGGTGGAGAAGGACATCCTCTCCTACGGAGTGGACAAGCTGCACGTTTTCGATGCCGAGGGCCTTTTCCCCTATACGTCGAAGCCGCACACCAGCATATTGGTGAACCTCTTCAAACAGGAGAAGCCGCAAATCTGCCTGATGGGCGCCACCGTCATCGGCCGCGACCTCGGACCGCGCGTATCCTCCTCGCTCACCAGCGGCTTGACGGCCGACTGCACTGCCCTCGAGATTGGCGACTATGACGAGAAGAAGACAGGGAAACACTACGAGAACCTGCTCTACCAGATTCGCCCAGCCTTCGGCGGCAACATCGTGGCCACCATCGTAAACCCCGACCACCGGCCCCAGATGGCCACGGTGCGCAGCGGCGTGATGAAGGCCGAGAAAGTAGCCGAATACTACAACGGCGAGATTGTCTACGAAGACGTCGCCAAGTTCGTCCCCGAGACCGACTATGTGGTAAAAGTCCTGGAGCGCCACGTTGAAAAGGCCAAGAACAACCTCAAGGGAGCTCCCATCATCGTGGCCGGCGGCTACGGCGTGGGCAGCAAGGAAGGCTTCGACCTCCTGCGCAAACTGGCCGAGGAGCTGCACGGCGAGGTAGGCGCCAGCCGCGCCGCCGTCGACGCGGGCTACTGCGAGCACGACTTGCAAATCGGACAGACCGGCGTCACCGTCCGCCCGAAAGTCTACATCGCCTGCGGTATCAGCGGCGCCATACAGCACGTGGCCGGCATGAAAGAGAGTGGCATCGTCATCTCCATCAATACGGACCCGAACGCGCCCATCAATACGATTGCCGACTACATTATTACGGGCCGCGTCGAGGACGTTGTACCGAAAATGATCAAGTACTACAAGGAGAACAGCAAATAAGAGAAAGAAATGGCAAATAATTATAGCGAACACCCCGAGCTCAAGTTCGAGCTCAACCACCCCTTGATGAAGCGCATCGTAGAACTCAAGGAGCGCGACTTCCGCGACAAGGATTCCTACGACTACGCCCCGCTCGACGTCGACGACGCCATGGACAGCTACGACCGTGTCCTCGACATCGTGGGCGAAATCAGCGGAACGACAATCGCAGACAACGCAGAGAGCGTAGACCTGGAAGGCCCTCACCACGAAGGCGACCGCGTGCGCTACGCCTCGGGCACGGCCGACAACCTCGATGCCATGGTCAAGGCCGGTATGAACGGCATGACCATGCCCCGTCGCTACGGCGGCCTCAACTTCCCCATTACGCCCTACACCATGTGCGCTGAAATCGTGGCCGCCAGCGATGCCGGCTTCGGTAACATCTGGAGCCTGCAGGACTGCATCGAGACGCTCTACGAGTTTGGCGACGAAAACCAGCACAGCCGCTTCATCCCCCGCGTCTGCGCCGGCGAGACCATGTCCATGGACCTCACCGAACCGGATGCCGGCTCCGACCTGCAGCACGTCATGCTCAAGGCGACGTACAGTGAGGAAGAAGGCTGCTGGCTGCTCAACGGCGTGAAGCGCTTTATCACCAACGGCGACGCCGATATTCACCTCGTCCTGGCCCGCTCGGAAGAGGGCACCACGGACGGTCGCGGCCTCTCCATGTTTATTTACGACAAACGCCAGGGCGGGGTCAACGTGCGCCGCATCGAGAACAAGCTCGGCATCCACGGTTCGCCTACCTGCGAGCTCGTTTACAAGAACGCCCACGCCGAGCTCTGCGGCGAACGCAAGCTGGGCCTCATCAAGTACGTCATGGCGCTGATGAACGGTGCCCGTCTCGGCATCGCCGCCCAGAGTGTCGGCATTTCGCAGGCCGCCTACAACGAAGGCCTGGCCTATGCCAAGGACCGCGAGCAGTTCGGTAAGGCCATCATCAACTTCCCCGCTGTCTACGACATGCTGGCCCTGATGAAAGCCAAACTCGACGCCGGCCGCGCCCTGCTCTACCAGTGCGCCCGCTACGTAGACATCTACAAAGCCCTCGACGACATCGCCCGCGAGCGCAAGCTCTCGCCCGAAGAGCGCAAGGAGCAGAAGCTCTATGCCAAACTGGCCGACAGCCTGACGCCTCTGGCCAAAGGCATGAACTCTGAGTATTGCAACCAGAACACGTACGACGCCATCCAGATTCACGGCGGCTCGGGCTTCATGATGGATTACCCCATCCAGCGCTACTATCGCGACGCCCGCATCACCAGTATCTACGAGGGCACGACGCAGCTCCAGGTCGTAGCCGCCATACGCTACGTCACCAACGGAAGCTATCTGGCGCAAATGCGCGAGTTCGAGGCCGCAGCCGTCAGCGAGGAGTGCCGCCCGCTCCAGGAGCGCGCCCGCAAGATGGCGGACCTCTACGAAGCCGCCGTCAGCTACGTCAAGGACGCCAAGGACCAGGAGCTCCACGACATCTGCGCCCGTCACCTTGTCGAGATGGCCGGCGACATCATCATGCTCCACCTCCTGCTCCACAACGCCACGGCCGCTCCCGAACTGTTCCTGAAGAGCGCCCGCGTATATGCCAACTTCGTGGACGGCGAAATCGCCAAACACCACACGTTCGTCATGAACATGAGCGTAGAGCAGCTGGCCGACTACCGTCAGACGGTATGACGCCGGACCGCTCCTCTTTATAACCGGACAATCCCCGGAACGGCAGTGCCGTTCCGGGGATTGTCGTTCCATAGCCCGCCGCACTGACCTGGACGCCCCGGGCTGTGGCCGGCAAAGCGCGTCGCTGCGGAATTACCTGCACGTCAAAGGCCGAAGTGTGAAAAAATATTGTACCTTTGCACGCTATTACATTTTCAAGACAACATGTTCGCCATCGTTATCAACGCCGTTGCGGTCATTATCGGCAGCGCCATCGGCGCACTGGCCCGCAAGGGCATCCGGGAGAAATACATCACAGTCCTTAACACCGCGATGGGCCTGGCAGCCCTCGTGCTCGGCATCAATGTCGCCATGAACAACATGCAAAAGAGCGACTTCCCCGTGCTATTCATCTTCTGCCTAGCCCTGGGCGGCCTGGCCGGCACCATAATGCGCCTGGACCAGCGCATGGAGCGCGCCACGGCGCGCGTCTCCGGCGGTTCCAACCTGGCTGAGGGCATCACCACCGGCATCTTGCTCTGCTGCGTCGGCACCCTTTCCATGATGGGCCCCGTCATGAGTGCGCTCTACGGCGATAATACCTATCTCATGACGGCCGCTACGCTCAACCTCGTCACCATGATTGTCATCGCCTCGAGCTATGGCTTCGGCACCGCGCTGGTAGCCATCGCCGTCTTTGCCTGGCAGGCCGGCATCTACGGTATTGCCCGCCTTTCCGCCACGTTCATTTCCGAAGAACTCATCGCCGAGGTCTCCATCGTCGGCGGCATCCTGATTGCAGCCAGCGGCTTGGGCGTACTCAACATCAAGGACTGCAAAACCATCAACCTGCTCCCCGCGCTCTTCATTCCGATGGTGTTCTTCGCCCTCAAGTCCCTCTTTTTCTGAACGCCCGGCCCCGTTCCCGTACCACAGTCCTAAAACCACCAGCCATGAAACAACGTCTGCTTCTCCTTATTCTCCTCGTCAGCGGATGGCTCGGCGCCGCCGCGCAGTGCCATGTCGGCCGCTTCGAGTTCGAGGCCTCTGTCGGCTTCACGCAGCCCATCGGGCGCTTCGTCTCGGACTCGTGGCGCCTGGTCCACGCCTTCGCCCTCGAGGCCCGGTTCAACCTGCCCCGGCAACCGCTCGACTTCGGTTTTGAATACTATTTCGGAAAAACGCCCCGCCAGCACGAAGGGCTGGAATGGAAGGCGCGCGTCATGGGCTACTCCCTCTTCATGGACTACAACTTCCGCCGCGGCATGAACTTCGCCCCGTTCGTCGGCGCCGGCATCGGCTTGGGCAGCTGCAAGAACGTCAACGGCACGTCCGTAGGCCCCGAGGGCAACCGCATGTTCTTCTCGCCCCGCATCGGCGTAGAGTTTTTCCGCCACGTACGCCTCACGGCCTATGCCCGCTTTGCCGGTCGCAGCTACAATCACCTCGGGCTGTCGCTGGGCATCGTCCTCGGCGGCGGCCGTCGCTGAGCCGCCCCTCCCCACTGCCGGGCCGGACAGGGCCGCTGCCTCCGGGCGGCGGCCCTGTTCAGTTCCAGGCATTCAGGTTGGCCGTAGCCTCCACGCGTTCCTCCACGTCGTCGGGCACATTGACAAAGAAGTCAATGCCCGTCATCGTCTCCACCTCGTCTACGCTCATGGCCGTCTGCGTCATGGGTTGCTTGCCCGAACGGTTCGAGTAGTAGAAGCCGATGGCTTTCTCGTGCCCGTCGCGTAGCGAGAGCACCACCTTGAAGAAACCGTCGGGCACGGTGATCTTCAGTTTTTTCCCGATGGTCTTTTGCCTGTTCCCCTTGAATACCGGCCCGCACGTCACGTAGACGCGCCCTTCCTGCTTCGCCCAGCGGCGGCACGCCTTCTCCAGGGTGGACCACGGACCGGCGTTCAGGCTATGATTCTGCGGACAGATGTTGCTCATGTAGAAACACTCCGCCATCGCCCTGGAACTCCACTTCATGTCTGCCGCCGGCACCATGTGGCCCCGGTCATAGCCCGAGCCTTTATAGTCCTCGGTCGTGACGCGATGCGGCTCGGGCACCTGCGGGTCGGGCAGGAAGTCGTCCGCCCGGGGCACCTCGCCCTCGGCCTCGTCCGCCGTCAGTTCCCACGCCACCCAGTTCGGCTCGTTGTGCTCCCGGTTGAACGAGAGCGTGTAACCGGTGTGCGAGATGAGGCGCTCGGGCACGCCCTTCAGGCGTCCGGGCAGCTCCATCTTCCGCCCCGAGGCCTTCGGTTCATCAGCCGCGCGGTCCGCTTCGCCGCTGGCCCCGCTGCCCGCTCCCAAGGGAGCGCGCTCCGCGCCCGCCGCCGGGCGGGACGCTTCGCCGTCGGCGCTGCCCGCCTGCTGCATTCCGTACACTCCGCCGACCGCCACAAGGACCAGTCCGACTAACCATTTCATCAGTTTCATAGTCTTACGTTTTTGTTTTAACGGCAAAGTTACGCCGAAAACACGAATTGCCACCACGCGGAGCAACGGAAACGCTGCCGCGCAGCGCAAATTCTCCCCGCTCCTTCCGCTACCTGCCAGTTTGTTAAATTCCGCTAACGCCCGGAGCGGTCAGCGAGGCGCGCCGTGCGGGAGAATAGCGTTTTTCATTATCTTGAGAATCAAAGGCTTAGAAATACGAAAAACTCGCCTTAGCCCCGTCGAAATTCCCCTTAGGGAAATTTTTACGGGACTAAGGCGAATTTTTGCTGAAAGTAACGCCGTAGCGGCGGGACGTAGGCGGACAGCTGCGGCGATTTTGCTTTTTTTAGCTGTCCGCCATGCGCTGCGCCCCGCCGACGGAGTACGAAAAGGGCCGCCCGGTGCGCACCGGGCGGCCCAAGGTCGGGAATGAGACCCCACAGGGTCTTAGGGCACAATCACCTTACGGCCGCCTACGACATAAACGCCGCGGCTTACGGAAACGGTGACCGGAGCGCTCACCTTACCGCTGAAGACCACGCGGCCTGCTACGTCGCTCACAAGCACATCGACCGGTTGGGCGCTGCTCAGGTGGATTTGGCCGCGCGAGGTTGTCACGCTGAGGCCGGCGTAGGCGTCGACAGCGCCGTCCATGGAGGTCGGCAAACTCGTCTGTTGGTAAACGCGCACCCAGTCAAAACGCGTCTCGTAGGTGTGGCTCTCGTCGGCCGCTGCGGCCCACGAACCGTCGCCCACGCTTTGGTTGAGGATGATGTAGAATTCCTTGTCGAAGGGCCACTGTCCCAGCATGAGGGCTGTAAGGTTGGTCGACTTGGCGTAGGAGCCCACTTGCTTGCCGTCTACGTACCAGCGCATGGACGTCTCGTCCCACTCGAAGCCATACGTGTGGTAACGGTCCATCTCTACCGTCTCGTTGAACGATGAAGTGGGATTTTCCGTCTGGCCGAGGATATTGGTCCAATTGGAATGAACGGTGTGGAAAGCGGTATTCTGCGTGTTAATCTGCTCCCAGATGTCAATCTCGCCGCAAAAGGGCCAGCCGAGACTCTGGTCGGTGGGCATCATCCAGAAAGCGGGGAAGTTGCCCGAGTGCGGGTTGGTGAGAATACGGGCCTCAATCTTGCCGTACTTGAAGTCGAACTTGCCGCTCGTCTGCACGCCGCCGGTGATCATGGGCACGGGGTCGGTCGCAGTGTCAGGGTTGGGGATGGCACGGGTCACGAGCTGACCGTCCTCGAGATAGACCACCTGCTCGCTGTCGGAGAGCCAGCGGTTCCACGTGGAGGTCTGACGCGGGCAGCGGCCCCACTTCGCGGCATCGGGCTGCGAGCCGTCGGCAGCGTTAAACTCGTCGGCAAAGACGAGCTTGTAGCCTGTGGCCGGGTCAACCGTGTAGTTCACCGTGAGCGTCACGTCGCCGTTAAGGCTGTCGGCCGGGATGGTATAGTCAGTAGCGGCGACGGTGTATTCGCTCCACTGGCGGTTGCCGTGCACGTACTGCGGGCCGTCGAAGTTATGGCCGTGGCGGATGGTCATCTGCTCGGCCGTGAAGCCCTCGATGGCGGGCGTAGGCACTACGGCCAGGCTCTTGAAGCAAGGCACGTAGAGGGGCAGGCCGGTATTGCTGCTGCCGTTCACACTACCGTTCTCGGTGAGCACCTCGAACTTCTGCGTATCGTGATAGACGTTGATGAGGAAGTCCACGATGTAGCCGCCGTTGTCGTTAATGAGGTTGGAACCTCCCTCGGCATACTGTCCGGCAGGGTCGATGTTGTTCCAGTCCACCTTAAAGCGCGCACGATAGACGCCCTCGGGAAGCGACTCGGGAAGTGTGAACGCGGGCAGTGAAGCCAGGCTCACTTCGCCGGGGTTACTGGTGATGGCTTCGCCGGCACTGTTGCGGCCACTGTAGTAGGTGTAAGAGAGGAGCTCGCCTGCCATGGTCGGCGTGCCGTCGGCGTTAAGCTGGGCATCGAAGCGGCCGTCTTGGTTAAAGTCTACGTAGAGGTACCCGTGCATGGCGTGGCCTTGGTAGACGGCGGTGGTGGTGATTTCGTCGCCGGCTTTGGCAGGCACCTCGACCTGGGTCATGTCACGGTAGACGTAGTTGCCCTTGCTGTCGTCGAGGGTGAGCGTCTGGAAAAGCCACGCGGCTTTGACCCTCTTGGCCAAACAGGATTGTCCCCTTTGGC
>OHQT01000422.1_pt1 | contig 23151 bp, 17 predicted proteins | sample 1578221 | NCBI WGS metagenome assembly OHQT01 (sample SAMEA3879547, study PRJEB24766) | human gut metagenome | biome: human-associated habitat; feature: feces | place: USA | collected 1985/1987
CGGACAGATTGTAAACCGTGCCGCTGATGCCGATATTCGCAAGCCAGTCGATGCCGAGATACACGTTCGACAACGCCCTGAACAAACCGAACAACAATGCGGCAAGCGCGATTCTTATCGGTTTCCATTGACCGAAAATCATGACGGCAAGCGCAAGGAAGCCCGCGCCCGCAACGCCGACGTCGAAGTGCCAGGTGCTGTTTGCCGCGGCGATATAAATAAGACCGCCAAGACCGCCCAGCGCGCCCGAAATAATAACGCCCGCGTATCTCATTTTGTAAACGTTGATACCGACGCTGTCTGCCGCCTGCGGATGCTCGCCGCAGGAACGAAGTCGCAAACCGAATTTGGTTTTATACAGCACAACCCACGAGACAATCAGAAGAATTATCGCAATCACGATAAACCAGCTGAGTTCGAGTTTGCCGATTTTGAAGATAAAGCCGCGCCTTGCGTCGATGTAGTCGAGTATTGCCGAGAAGTTGGAGCCGTTGCTGCGTTTGGTATTGAACGCTTTGATAAGCACCGTTGCGGTTGCCGTCGCCAGCATATTCAGCGCAGTACCCGCAAGAGTCTGGTCGGCTTTGAAGTTGATGCACGCCACCGCAAGAAGAAGCGACGAAACCATACCGACAAGCGCGGCGACGATAAGAGTCAGAATTACGATAAGTCCCGGGGGTGTGGTTGCGGGCAACAAAACCATTGTCATTGCGCCGCCCATCGCGCCGAAAACCATGATACCTTCAAGGCCGATATTGATAACGCCCGAGCGTTCCGAGAACATGCCGCCGAGAGCAACCAAGGTCAAAACTGCCGCATAAATCAAAGTATATTGAACAAGTAACGTCATTTCTCATCGACCTCCTTTCCGGATTTTTCATCGACAATCGGGGGCATTTCCTCGACCTCCGTTTCGACCTCTTTCTTAAACTCTTCTTCGGGGGTTTCCGAATTATCGTTTATTTCGCCGTCGGACGCGTCGGACGCCGTTTCGGTGACGGTTGAGTCAGCCGCTACTTCCGCCTGTGCGCCAATTTTATCGGCGATTTTTTCGGTGAGTTTATTCAGATATTTTTTCATGAATTGTTTGAAGAACAGTACGAACGCGCACAGATAAATAATGATTGCGATCATAAGGTCGGCAACCTGCGGGTTGTAGTACGTCGTATCGACGTATCCGCCGCCGAGCGTGATATGTTCGATAAATAAACCCGCAACAACTATACCGATGGGGTTAAGACCGCCAAGGAATGCGACGGCGATGCCGTTGAATCCCATTGCGGGAACGGAGCTTGCCGTCTTGAAGTTTTCGATACCCGTGAGATAGAAAAACGCCGCTCCGAGGGACGCAAGCGCGCCCGAAATCGCCATTGTAAGGATAATGTTGCGTTTATCTTTCATTCCCGCGTATTTTGCCGCGAATTTATTGTTGCCCGTTGCTTTCAGTTCGTACCCGAAAGTCGTCCTGTTCATTACGATGAGGACGATAACCGCAATAATTATCGTGAAAATAATCGCAAGGGTAACGTATTGGTTATTGCTGAAAAGTTTTGAAAGACCACCGTCGGGAATAATTGCTTTTTTTCCTATTCTGTAAGTTTCCGACAACGTAGGGTTCATTGCTTTCGGATGGCTCAGCAAAATATTTGTGAGATACAGCCCAATCCAGTTTGTCATAATGCAGGCGATGACTTCGTTCACGTTGAACAGCGCCTTGAACAATCCGGAAAGCGCACCCCAAAGCGCGCCAATCAATGCGGCAACGATAATGCACGCGTACCAGGGAAGTTGCCACACGAGCGCGGCATACAACGAAAAGCAAATGCCGATGCAGTACTGCCCGCCGACGCCGATATTGAACAAGCCCGCCTTATATGCAAACATTACCGAAAGTCCGCACATGATAAGCGGCACGGATTTCACCAGTGTCGAGCCGAAATAATACTTTTCAAGTCGTGGGTTTGACGAAAAGTTGCCAAAGTTTTTAAGTATTGCCCCCATTGCTTTTCCTGCGTTTTCCGCATTAATGCAAAGCAATACGATATAACCAAGTAGAATACCGAGAAGCGCGCACAGTATCGACGAAATTACCGTCTGCGTGCCTTCTTTTTTGATAAAAGTCAGCATTTTTGGTTCGTTGCCGTCGGTCTGGACGAATAACGACTTGAACCAGCGTTTTGTTTTTTCACCGAAGTTTTTCATTGTTCGTCCTCCTTGTTGTTTTCAGAGTTATCGCGCTTTGCGCCGGCCATATACAAACCGAGTTCCTGCACCGTGGTTTTCTTCGGATCGAGTTCACCCACGATTTCGCCCTCGTACATTACAAGGATTCGGTCGCTCAGATTCATTACTTCGTCAAGTTCCAGCGAAACAAGCAGTACGCCCGCCCCCGCGTCGCGATCTTTCACGATTTGCGAGTGGATATATTCGATTGCGCCGACGTCAAGTCCGCGTGTGGGCTGTACGGCAATCAGAAGTTTATGCTCGCGGTCGAGTTCGCGCGCGACGATTGCCTTTTGCTGATTGCCGCCCGACATGCTTCTGACCATTGTTACGGAGCCTTGTCCGCTTCTGACGTCGTACTGTTCGATAAGTTTGTCGGAATACTTCCTGACCGCCTTCTTTTTTATGAAACCGGCTTTTTCAAACTCTTTTTGCCAATAGCGTTGAAGCACCATATTTTGTTCCAGAGTATAATCCAGCACAAGTCCGTATTTATGCCTGTCTTCGGGGATGTGACTTATGCCCGTTTTGCTGCGTTTTCTTATCGGTGCTTTCGTGATATCCTGTCCGCAAAGGGTGATTCTTCCCTTCACGTCGGCGTTCGGGTCAAGGTCCTGCGCCTTGTTTTTATTGAACAGCAAAACGAGTTTGTTCCAAAGAGCAACGGATTTTGCCGCAACCGTTTCGCCAAATTTTTTCAGTTTTTTCCAAATCTTTTTGCCAAGTTCGACAAAGAAGAATTTCAGCTGTTCCCCACACTGCGTGAAGAACAATTTCGCGCGTTCCTGCTTTTCGACTTCTTTCAGTTTTTGCCATACGGGTTTTTCAACGTGTTCTTCGACCTCTTCTTTGACGTTGGGAGCAAGTTTTTCAAGCCCCGTTATGCCGTAAACAAGTTCGGTCTGACCGTTGCCGTCAATGCCCGCGATACACACGATTTCGCCCGCATGCACCTGAAAACTCACGTCCTTTACGGCAAGTTTTTTGTGAATCTTGCTTTCGACGCACAGTTTATCGACTTCCAGAACGACGTCGCCGGGGATCGCCTCGTCCTTATCAACCTCAAACTTCACCTGGCGACCGACCATCATTTCGGAAAGTTCTTCCTTCGTCGTGTCCTTGATTTCGACGGTGCCGATGTACTTGCCTTTCCGCAGGACCGTGCAGCGGTCCGCCACGGCCATGATCTCGTTGAGCTTGTGGGAGATGAACAGGATGGACTTGCCCTCTGCCGCCAGATTCTTCATGATCTGCATCAGCTCGTCGATCTCCTGCGGCGTCAGAACAGCCGTCGGCTCGTCGAAGATCAGGATCTCGTTGTCGCGGTACAGCATCTTCAAAATCTCTACGCGCTGCTGCATACCCACCGAGATATCGCTGACGAGTGCGTCCGGGTCTACCCGCAGACCGTACTTTTCGCTCAGCGCCATCACCTTTTTGCGTGCCTCGGCCTTCTGCAAAAAGCCCATCTTGTTGGGCTCCACGCCCAGAATGATGTTGTCCAGCACGCTGAAGCATTCCACCAGCTTGAAGTGCTGGTGCACCATGCCGATGCCCAGCGCGTTTGCATCGTTGGGGTTGCGGACGGCGACCTCCTTGCCGTTCTTGAGGATCTTACCGGCTTCCGGCTGGTACAAGCCGAACAGCACGCTCATCAGCGTACTTTTGCCAGCGCCGTTTTCGCCCAGCAGGGCATGTACCTCGCCCTTGCGCAGCTGCAGGGTGATATCATCGTTTGCCTTGATTCCAGGGAACTCCTTGGTAATGTGGAGCATCTCGATCACAAAATCCTCTGCCAATCTGCTCACTCTCCTTTCGTGTCAAATCGACACCTATACTATTCTGTGTACCATTATACCGTATTTTTGCGGTTTTGCACACTTCTTTTTGATTTTTTGGCGGGATGTACTCTTATAAGTATTACTTTTGTGCAAGCTGCACGATTTTTCGCGAGACAAAAACGACCCTCTCCGTCAAAGCCTGGCGGCAATGACGGAGAGGGTCGTTCCCTGCAGCCCTTGCGGACTGTTCAAATTTTACTGGATGTAGGTGACGTTGGTGAACTCGCTGACGGTGGGCTTGGTAGCGTCGTCAGAGCTGTTGTCAACAACGATCTCGCCGGAAGCGATCTTCTGCTTCAGCTCCTCGTACTCCTCAACCGTGAAGGTCTCGAAGTTCCAGCTGTCCTCATCGGTGGGCAGGCCGATGTAATCGCCGTCCTCCAGACCAAAGTTGCCGTTGGTTGCTGCGATGGTGCTCCACTCGCCTGCCTCGATGTCGGACAGAGAAGTAGAAACAGCCTCAGACAGGCCCTTCATAGCGGAGGTGATGAACGGGTTGTAAGCATAAGTGCCATCAGCAACGCCGTTTGCACCGATGTAGTTCTGGTCAACGTCAACGCCGATGACGTAGCCGTTGTTCTTCAGAGCAGCCTCAACAGCGGAGGTGTAGATGCCGCCGCCGCAGGCAAAGACGACCTGAGTGCCGTTGGAGTACCAGCCCTCCATACGGGAGGTGATGTTGGCATCGCCGTAGAACTGGCCGCCGTAGAAGTAGTTGATGTCGATGTTCTGGCCCAGCTCCTGAGCAGCAGCATCAGCGCCCTGCACAAAACCGTAGCCGTAACGGATGACAGCGGGAACAGCCATGCCGCCCAGGAAGCCCAGCTTGGTCTTGCCGTCCTTGGCAATGGCGTAACCTGCCAGATAGCCTGCCTGCTCCTCCTTGAAGGTGATGCAGTAGCAGTTGGAGGGGATCTCATCGGTGCCGATATCGCCCTTGGTGACATCGATAGCGACGAACTTGACATCGGGGTACTGCTCAGCAGCCCATGCCAGAGAAGCACCATACAGGTAGCCGACGCAGACAATGACCTCAGCGCCGTCGTTGACAGCCTGACGGATCATGGTCTCACGGTCCTCATCGGAAGCGTCAGCCTCGGGGATGTAGTACTGGCAGTCATCGCCCATGTAGCTGGAAACAGCGCTCCAGCAAGCCTGGTTGAAGCTCTCGTCATCGATCGTGCCGGTATCGCAGGTCAGAGCGACCTTTGTGATCTTGCTGGCAGCCTCGGAGCCAGCCTCAGAAGCTGCAGAGGAAGCAGTGGAAGAAGCGGTGCTGGTGGAAGAGGAAGAACCACCGCAGGCGGTCAGAGCAGCGGCAGCAGCTGCAGCGCCAGCCACAGCCAGGAAGTTACGACGAGAAATCATCATAAGAAAACTCTCCTTTTTATACATTAAAAATTGCGCTTTACAAAGGGAATGCGCACACTTGCACATTTACTGACCCAAGTATAGCCGGGTCATGTGAGGAAAGCAAGGCATTTCCGATTACAAAATCTTTACAGATTTTTTTGTAAAATTCGCGTAAAAGTCGTACTATTTCGCCAATTTTGGCAAAATATCCGCTTCCCGCCTCACTCTTCCACGGCTTTGTTGCCCGCCACGTTGGAGGGGCCAAAGCCGAAGGGCAGCAGCTCGTCCATGCTGCGCTCGATGAAATCATCGGGGGTCTTTGCCATGATGACATTCAGCTCCGGTCCGCCGAACTCAAACAGCGCCTGACGGCAGACCCCGCAGGGTGAGGTGATCTGCTTGTTCACCTCGCCGCGGCGAGAGCCCACCACGGCAATGTCGGTGAAGCGGGTCACGCCCTCACTCACCGCCTTGAACAGGGCCGTGCGCTCGGCACAGCTGGTGGGGGTAAAGGCAGCGTTTTCCACATTGCAGCCGGTGAAGATGCGGCCATCTTCGGCCCGCAGGGCAGCACCCACCATAAAGTCGGAGTAAGGCACATAGGCCTGCTCCCGGGCTTCCAGTGCCATCCGGATCAGGGCTTTCTTTTCGTCTAAAGTCAAATTGGTCATAGGGGCCTCCTTTTCATTCTAAAGTATAAACAAACGTTTCTGCGTCTTTCCGAACAAATCCTATACTTTCAAACATTTTGCGGGACTGCTTATTGAAAGAATAAATTTCTGCATAGCATTGCGGATACTTCTTCTCTTTTGCCAGTGCAAGAATCTTCCCAATCACTGTTCTCCCAATGTGCCGATTCTGATACTCTTTGCAGACCACAATCGAAATTTCTCCGCTTGTCTGCAAGCATACATCTCCGCACAGAATGCCCTTATATTCAATGTAGAACAAATCACCATGACTATCCAGATACTGGTACATATTTTTCAGGATAGACAGGTCATAAATGCGATTCTGATTATCTACATGATGGCACAGTTCTGCGTCCTGATACCACGGAAGGGCAATTTCATAGGCTGGGTAATAAGGTACAAGGCAGATATCCTGATTTGGTTGAAAGTCGTTCATCTTTCATCCCCTCTTTTGCACTTCAATTATACGGCGTGTTCTCAAATTCTTCAAGAGATTTCTCGTTGTTCATTTATTATGTAACGAAAGTTCTTGCATTTTTCATTACAGACGCATATAATGGAATCAAGAAGGAGGTGTATTAGAATGGCAAATGCAGTCAATGTGAACTTCCGGATGGACCCAGACCTGAAACGCAGCATGGAAGAGGTTTGCGCCGAGATGGGACTTTCTATGACAACGGCATTCACGATTTTCGCCAAAAAAGTTTCCCGGGAGCACCGCATTCCCTTTGAGGTTTCCGCCGACCCGTTCTACTCGGAAAGCAACATCAACCATCTCCGCCAGATCGTCCACGACATCGATACCGGAAAAGCCAAGCTCACTGAGCACGATTTGATCGAGGTAGATTAAATGAGATTGCTTTGGGAAGAGGAAGCATGGGAGGACTACTGCCTTTGGCAGACGCGAGACAAAAAGCTGCTGAAGCGTATCAACACACTTCTGAAAGACATCCAGCGGAACACCTACGAGGGCATTGGAAAACCCGAGCCCCTAAAAGGTGATTTGAGTGGATGGTGGAGCCGCCGCATTGACGATACGCACCGCATTGTTTATAAAGAGCAGGACGGCAATATCATTATCGCATCCTGTTTCGGACATTATAGTGACACTTAAAACACAAAAGGGTTGTTGTCGTGTGACAACAACCCTTTTTGTGAATGCAAATCAGTACTCCGCGCCCAGTGCGACCTTCATCATGTTGGTGAAGCTGGTCTGACGCTGCTCGGCGGTGGTGATCTCCGGGGAGACGAAGCTGTCGGAGATGGTCAGCAGGCAGGCGGCGTTCTTGCCCAGAACCTGAGCGTTGGCGAAGAGGGCAAAGCTCTCCATCTCCACACACAGGCAGCCGCGCTCATCCCGCAGCTTTTCCCAGTAGGTGGGCTTTTCATCGGATGGCTGGCGATAGAACACATCGGAGGAATGGATGTTGCCCTCGATCAGGGGGATGCCCTGCTTTGCGGCAGAAGCACGCAGCTTGTCGTTCAGGGTCTGGCTGGGCAGGGTGAGGTCCCCCTCAAAGCCGCTCTGGACCCGGGCATAATTGCTCTCGCTCACAGCACCGGCGGCCAGCACCACATCGAACAGCTTGGCTTTGTCGGTGTAGCTGCCGGCAGAGCCGATGCGGATGATGTTGTCCACATCGTAGAACTTGTACAGCTCGTAGGAGTAGATGCCGATGGAGGGCATTCCCATGCCGCTGCCCATCACACTGATGGGGCGGCCCTCATAGGTGCCGGTAAAGCCCAGCATTCCACGGACACCGGTGACCTGGCGGACATCCTTGAGGAAGGTATCCGCGATGAACTTTGCCCGCAGCGGATCGCCGGGCATCAGGACGGTCTTTGCGAAATCGCCTTTTTCAGCGCTGATGTGGGGTGTTGCCATAATCATTCTCCTTTTTGTTTGTAAAATAAACCTCTCCGGCGCTTCACACCAGCATACGAGTTGCGGCTCCCAGCGTCCACTTCGTGCAAAGTATTGCACTCGTGTCCTGCTGGCCGCTGCCCCAACAACTCCTCCCTTCATCCGCCACTGGCGGCGGTCGTCGTTGTTGCCTGATAGGGGAGCCAAGTTTATGCTTCCGCTCTCTTGCCTCTCCTATTAGGAAAGGTGGCAATGCGAAGCATTGACGGAGAGGTTCTGTTCTAATTTATCGCTTTCCGGGGAACACGCTCTGCGGTGCGATGTACGAGCCATTGCGGCGGATCTCGAAGTGGCAGTGGTTGCCGGAAGAGCGGCCCGTGCTGCCCACATAGCCGATGAGCTGGCCCTGCCGCACGGTCTGGCCCGCACTGACCGCCAGAGACAGGCAGTGGGCATAGACCGTGGTATAGCCGCCGGAGTGGCTGATGATCACAGAATAACCATAGCCCGTACCGGCACCGGCCTTGTTATAACCCGCCTTGGTCACGGTGCCGCCCGCCGATGCATAGATGGGCGTACCGGCAGAGGCACAGATATCCACGCCCTTATGGCCGCTGCTATACCAGCGTGAGCAGTTGCGGTAGCCCGGCACAGGCCAGATGAACTGACCGCTGCCACCGATGTATGCCGCCGCACCGTACTTCGTGACCTTCTTGGTGCCAACGACCACCTTTTTGTTCACCGGCTCCCGGATGGTCTCGGTGGAAAGGATGGTCTGCTCCAGCAGCGCGCCATTGGTATCGTAGACGTTCTGCATGGTGACGCGGCGCAGGCCGTTCTGGCCCTCCTGCAGGGTCTTGGTGGTACCCTTGGTGTACTCGTTGGACTGGGTGGTTTCGGTGCCAAAGGGGATCTCCTCCTCCCGCGTCTCCACCTTGGTGATGCGGACTTCCAGCAGAGCCTCCTGCTTGGTCACGATCAGCTGGTCGCCCTCCTGGATATTGGAGTTCTCGGCCAGGGGAGCACCCTTGAAATTCGTATTCAGGGCACACAGCTCCCGGAAGGTCAGGTCGTTCTTCTGGGCAATGTCCCACAGGGTATCGCCTGCCTTGACCGTGTAGATCTTCTCCTGCTGCTGCACGCCGGTCAGCATATTCTCGATGGAATTGTCATCCTCAAAGCTGTCGTTGAAGTAGATTCCATCTTCCAGCGTCACATTTTTGTTAAAGCCCACGCTGATATTCTCGTCCGTCTGATCCTCGTAGGGGGCCAGCAGGCTCTCCAGATAGCTGCGCAGGGTGTCACCATCGGAGCAGACTGCCGTCAGCTCTCCATCCAGATACAGAGCGGTGCCCTCACTGATCTGGTCACTGGCGCTCTGCAGAATGGCGTTTGCCGTCTCGCTCTCGTCCATGGTCTTGTGGGTCACGGAGATGGTATAGGTCGGCTCGATGGTCAGCTCGGTCTTGTCCGAACCGGCGTAGTTGATGCGCTGCATCACATCCTCTTTTGCAAGGTTGAACACTTCCTCATTGGCCACATAGCCAACGGTCTGGCCGTTCACCTGCACAGCCAGCGCATAGGGCTGGGCCATCGTCCTGTTCCAGACCGTGACGAACACGGCCAGCATACACAGGGGCAGGATGTACATTGCTGTCCGGGGCAGCAGGCTCAGGTTGCGCTTGAGCCCGCCCACAAAATAGCGCCCGGCCGCTTTTACGGAAGCACCAAAGCCCCGCTCCCGGCGCACAACGTTGGCGTGGGCCGCCACAGCGCCGAGACCCTTGAAAAACAGGTAAAGCGGTGCCAGCAGATCCTTGAACATCTGCGCCGCACCGGGAAAGGCTGTTGCAGTGATGGTATGCAGGGCATTCCTGCACCAGCGGGCCAGTCTGCGGGCCACAGCAGCAATACCGCGCCCTGTGCGCACCACCATGTACTCTGCCGCAAAGCCCAGTGCATAAAATGCCTCGCCAACTGCCAGCACCACGGCACTGGCCCGCAGCTTTTTGGCCACATCATTCATGTGCCGCTGCGTTTTGCGGCGGAAACGGTGCCGCCGCAGCAGGCCGGTGATCTGGACCTTTGCCCAGAAGCTTCGCAGTTTTTCTCTGCCCTTCACCGGCGCTGCAGGAGCCTGGCTCTGCGGCTCCTTTGTTTTTTCTTCGATCAAAAGGGGTTGCTCCTTCCTGACGTTTTGGGTCGAAAGTTACAAATTCATATCAATTATACACTCTGCCCGGGCCGATACAAGGCTTGTCACAAAATTTGGGCAGAGCTTTCACAGAGGTTTCACCGTATTTTCATATTTTCAGCATCCAGCAATGCCCGCATATCCTCGGGCAGGGGGCTCTCCACTGCAACGGTGCGGGTGTGTTCCTCCACCGGCGTATCCAACCGGATGCCGCCGGGTACCTCGGTGTAAGCCGGCACCCGGAAACTCTGCCGGGCGCAATGGAGCGCCTGCCGGGCAATGCGGTCACGGTGCCCGCCGTAAAGGTCGTCCCCGGCCAGCGGGTGGCCGATGGATGCAAAGTGCACCCGGATCTGATGGGTGCGGCCCGTCACGGGAACACAGGCGGCAAGGCTCAGGCCCTGCGCCGCCCTTAATATGGTATACTCGGTGCGGCTGGGCTTCCCCTCGGGGGTCACGCACCGCCCAATGATGCTGTCCCCTCTCCGGCCAATGGGGGCATCGATGACTCCGGGGCCAAGGGGCAGTTCACCCTCCACGATGGCGTAATAGAGTTTCTCCACGCCCTCGGCCAGCAGGGGCGCGGCATAGCCGTTCTTTGCGGCCAGCACCAGCCCGCTGGTGTCTTTATCGATCCGGTTCACCGGGCGGAACACCGGGCTTTCGCCGTGGGCAGCCGCCCAGGCGGCATAGCCGTTGGCCAGGGTATCCCGGGGGTAGTTCAGTGTGGGGTGGACCGCCAGATGGGGCGGTTTTTCCAGCACCACGGCAAAAGCATCCTCGTAAACGACCCTGACCGGGATCTCAGGCTGCGGCTCCACGCCGGGGCCGTCGGCGGGCAGCGCAAAGCGGATGGTCTGCCCCGCCTGCACGCGGCGGTTGGCCAGAATGGGCGCATCGTCCGCAAAAAAGCCGCTGCCATGGAATTTGACCGCCCGGGCCAGCTCCGTGGAGACGGCACACCGGCGCAGAAAGCCGCGCAGCAGCACGCCATCAGCTTCGGGTGGGACATTGAAAAGCAGCTGCATCCGTTGTCCCTCCCCAAAAATTTCACGCCATATTTAAATTTATTATACCAAATTTTATCGTCACTTGCAAATCTTGTTTTTTTATGGTATCATGGGGAGCGGAAAACGAGTGGAACATACGGCGGCGGGGCGGCTTTGACCGCTCTGAGGAAAGTCCGGGCCTCACAGAGCACGGTAACTGCTAACGGCAGCCGAGGGTGACCTTAGGGAAAGTGCAACAGAAAACAAACCGCCGCAGCAATGCGGTAAGGATGAAACGGCGAGGTAAGAGCTCACCAGCGCATGGGTGACCATGCGGCTTTGTAAACCCTACCGGAAGCAACGCCTATATGGGACGTACAGCGCTGCTCGCGTGTCCCGAAGGCGGCACGAGCCTGTCAGCAATGGCAGGCCTAGACAGATCGTCGTTTAATACAGAACCCGGCTTACGGTCCATCTCGTTTTCCATTTGGTGTATCTGCAGGGGGTTGTTAGAACCCTTCTTTGCCCCGCCGTCAGGCGCAGAGGCAGAGAGGGTTGATAACAGCCCTCTTTTCGTTTTGGCCAGAGTGTGGTATACTATCCTCACCACGGGAGCACAGTTGTTCGCCGTGGGCAAACAAGAGAGACAGGATGTGAAATCCTCCGATGAAAGATGGTTTTTTGAAAGCAGCAGCCCTCTCGCCCGCGCTTCGGGTGGCGGACTGCGCCTACAACACCCGGCAGATCCTCACGGAGCTGCGTGCCGCCGCCGCCCGCGGCGTGAAGCTGGCCGTGTTCCCTGAGTTCTGCCTGACCGGCTATACCTGCGGCGACCTGTTTCTGCAGCGTACTCTGCAGACCGGCGCGCTGGACGCTTTGAGCGCCCTGCTGGCTGAAACGCAGGAGCTGGACGTGGTGGCTCTGGTCGGCCTGCCGCTGCTGGTGCACGGCAAGCTGTACAACTGCGCCGCCGTGCTGTGCCATGGCAGGATCCTGGGCCTTGTGCCCAAGACCTATCTGCCCAACTATGGCGAGTTCTACGAAAAGCGGCAGTTCACCCCCGGTTCCACCGAAGTAGAGTGGGTGAATGTCTGCGGGCAGGATGTTCCCTTCGGCACCTCCCTGCTCTTCCGTTGCCGCCAGATGCCCAGCTTTGTGCTGGGCGTGGAGCTCTGCGAGGACCTGTGGAGCGCCCTGCCGCCCTCCACCTTCCACGCACTGGCAGGCGCTACCGTCATCGCCAACCTTTCGGCCAGCGATGAAACGGTAGGCAAGGCCGAGTACCGCCGGGCACTGGTGGAAAACCAGTCTGCCCGTCTGCTCTGCGGCTACCTGTACGCCTCGGCAGGCCACGGCGAGAGCACCCAGGACATGGTGTTCGCAGGCCACGACCTGATCGCCGAAAACGGCACCCTGCTGGCCGAGGTGAAGCCCTTTGCAGGCGGCCTTGCCGAGACGGAGCTGGACTGCCAGCGGATGGAGTCGGAGCGGGCGCGCAACACCAGCTTTGAGCCCAGCACCGAGGGCTACCAGACCGTGGAGTTCGACCTGGCCCTGACCGACACCGTGCTGACCCGCTGGGTAGACCCCACCCCCTTTATCCCCCACAACGAGCAGCTGCGTGCCGAGCGCTGTGAGCTGATTTTGAAGATGCAGGCCGACGGCCTGGCCAAGCGTCTTGAGCACGCCCGCGCCAAAACAGCCGTCATCGGCATTTCGGGCGGTCTGGACAGCTGCCTTGCCCTGCTGGTGGCTGTCCGCGCCATGAAGCAGCTGGGCCGCCCCACCACCGATGTGCTGGCCGTGACCATGCCCTGCTTTGGCACCACCAAGCGCACCCGCAGCAATGCGGAGATCCTCTGTGACGAGCTGCACGTCAGCTTTACCGAGATCGACATTGCCGCCACGGTGCACAGCCACTTCCGGGACATCGGCCAGGACGAGAGCGTGCTGGATGTGACCTACGAGAACGGCCAGGCCCGCGTGCGCACGCTGGAACTGATGGACACCGCCAACCGCACCGGCGGCCTGGTGGTGGGCACCGGTGACCTTTCCGAGCTGGCCCTGGGCTGGGCCACCTACAACGGCGACCACATGAGCATGTACGGCGTGAACGCAGGCGTACCCAAAACGCTGGTGCGCCACCTTGTCCGGTACGAAGCCGACATTGCCGCCACCCCGGCCCTGAAAGAGGTGCTGCTGGACATCCTCGACACCCCTGTGTCCCCCGAGCTGCTGCCCGCCAAGGACAACGGCGAGATCGCACAGCGCACCGAGGATCTGGTGGGCCCCTATGAACTGCACGACTTCTACCTTTATTATGTGCTCCGCTTCGGCTTTGGCCCGGCAAAGATCTTCCGGCTGGCTAGGGCAGCCTTTGCAGGCCGGGAGGAATACCCGGACGCGGTGCTTTACAAGTGGCTGCGCAACTTCTACTGGCGGTTCTTTGCCCAGCAGTTCAAGCGCAGCTGCCTGCCCGACGGCCCCAAGATCGGCAGCGTGACCCTCTCGCCGCGCGGGGACTGGCGGATGCCCAGCGATGCCTGCGCCGCCCTGTGGCTGGCCGAGCTGGAACAGCTGTTCCCCCAGAAGGATGCCTGAGCCATGAAGCAGAAAAAAAATCTCTGGGTCAATTTACTTTTCGCCGCTGTTGTTCTGGTGATCGCGGGGGTGCTTTTTTACCTCCGCAGTGCCGGGCAGAGCGGCAGCACCCTGGGCGCGGAGCTGATCTACGGCGATGCGAACACGGTGCAGAAGATCTCTCTGGACAAGGATGCCGTCTATGACATCGACACCGGCTATCTGACGGTGCACATCGAGGTCAAGGACGGCGCGGCACGGTTCATTGATTCCCCCTGCCCTGACCACATCTGCGAAAGCTTTGGCTGGATCTCGCAGGAGGATCAGACGGCCACCTGCCTGCCGGCACGGGCCGTTCTTACCATCGTGCCCCTTGCCTGAGGACATGTCAAAAAGGAGAATTCCTATGTTTGATGAAACTTCCCGTTCCCACGCGGACGATGACAGCACCCGGCACATCCACCGGGGCCACCGCCCACCGGAAGAAAAGACTGTGGAGGTGGACAGTGCGGCCTTTTTTGCGCCGGAAACTGCCGCTCCCACCCCGCCGCCTGCACCGCCCAAGCCGCCGAAGCATACTGGCGGGCCTGCCCCGGAGTCAAAGCCGCCCCGCCGCAAGCCGAATGCAAATACCGGCGCGGTCAACCCGAAACGAGGTACTGTTTTGCTGATCGTACAAGCCATTCTGAGCATTGCGGCCTTCTTCCAGCTCTGTCGCACCCAGATGCTGCCCGCACTGTATCTGGTCATCATTGCGGCGCTGCTGGTGCTGTTCTGGCTGCTGGTCAAGCGCTGCCAGGAGTACAGCGCCCCCCGCAAGGTATCCCGGGTGTTCTCGGTGTTCCTGTGCGCCTTTCTGGCGCTGGGCTGTGTCTGGGCGCAGCAGGGCCTGAGTGCACTGGACAACGTGACCTCCGGCCTTGTCACCGGCACCGAGGCCAACAAGATCACCAAGGAGCCCTTTGTGGTCTACCTGAGCGGCGTGGACAACCGCGGCGAACTGACCGAAAAGGCCCGCAGCGATGTGAACATCCTTGCCGTGGTCAACCCCTCCACCAAACGGGTGGCGCTCATCAACACTCCCCGCGATTACTACGTTGATCTGGCGGGTACCAACAGCAAGGACAAACTGACCCATGCCGGTCTGTACGGCGTGGAGACCAGCATGGCAACCCTGGGCAACCTGTACGGGGTCAATGTGGACCAATACCTCCGCATCAACTTTGCAGGCTTCATCAGCATCATCGATGCCGTGGGCGGCGTGGATGTCTACTCCGATCAGGCGTTCACCTCGGTGGGCAGCCCCGGATACTACGATCCCACCACCTTTGTGGAGGGCTGGAACCATCTGGACGGCAAGAGCGCTCTGGCCTTTGCCCGTGAGCGTCACGCCTTTGCCTCCGGCGATATCCAGCGTGGCATCAACCAGATGAAAGTCATCGATGCCATGATGAACAAGATCAAATCTCCCACCGTGCTGATGAGCTTCTCCAAGCTGATGGATGCTGTGTCCGACTGCTTTGTGACCAGCCTTTCTCAGGAGCAGATCTCCGCACTGGTGCGGATGCAGCTGGCAAGCCTGTCTGACTGGGACATCCAGAGCTATACCGTGACCGGCACCAGCGGCAAGAGCTCCCAGTGCTACTCTGCAAAGGGTCAGAGCCTCTATGTGATGAAGCCGGATGAGAACTCCGTCAACCAGGCCAAGGAGCTGATTGCATCCGTTCTGGGCGGCGAGGGCACTGTGAGCGATACCCAGCAGACCCCCGAAAAGACCGAGGTATTCACCCCCACGGCTGACCCCAACGCGGGCACCTCTGTGGAGGAATCGCCCGACAGCATCATTGTGGAGGAACCTGCCGAGAGCGTGCCTGCGGAACAGCCTGCCGATGAGCAGCCCGCAGAACCCACCCCCGAAGCGCCTGCCGAGAGCGAGGCTTCCACCGAAGCACCTGCTGAGAGTGAATCCAGCAGTGAATCCACCGGCGGAGCAGAAACACCTTCCATCTCTCTGCCCACGCAGGAGCAGGTGGAATCTGCTGCCAACTCCCTGCATCAGGCCGCTTCCACCGTGCTGGATGCCCTGTTCGGTTCCAGCAGCAGCGGAGAATAAAACAGGATAAAACAGCACAAGCCCCGGGCCTTGCAAAAGGTCCGGGGCTTGTTGTCTTCTGATCTTACAGGGAAGCGCGATTACTCAGCGTCGCCCAGCTCAAAGGTCTTGACAGAGACAGTGCCGTTGCGGCCAGCCTTGTCGGTGCGCAGATACTGGCGGGTGGTCTCGCCGTTGCTGGTCACGTCAGCAACATAGATCTGCTCGGCCTCGGCCTCGATGGGGAACTCCTCGGCCATGCCCTTCATGGGCAGAGCGCTCAGGTCTGCGTAAGCGCCGTTCACCTTCCACAGCTTCATGGTGTCGCCGTTGGACAGGGTGAACTCGCCGTAGCAGTCAGCGGAGTAGGTGGTGCCGTTCACATCCAGATCCTCGGTGCTGACAACGCTGGCGGCAGCGGCCTCGCTCTCGGCAGCTTCGCTGGAAGCGGCCACAGAGGAAGCGGCCACAGAGGAAGCAGCGGAGGATGCGGTGGAGGATGCACTATTGGAGCAGCCAGTCATGGCAACAGCCAGCACAGCAGCGGTCAGTGCCAGACCCAGAGTACGATTGATTCTCATGTGATAGTCTCCTTCTATTCTGAAACCATATCAATTCCTGCGCCCGGCGTAAACTTTGTACGCACCGGGCGTGCATGTGCTAGTCTACCACAACTGACTATATTGTTCAAGACTTTACACAAAAAATAGCCCTCTCAGTCGCGCTATCGCATGACTGAGAGGGCCGATATTACTTCAGGATCTCCTGCAGCACGCTGTGGCCGTCCAGACTGGAAGCATCCACGCCCAGATATTCACACACGGTCTGTGCAATGGTGCCAAAGCAGAGCCGGGTGCCCAAATCCGCACCGGGCTTCACGCCCTTGCCGCAGACCAGATACGGCACATACTCGCGGGTATGGTCGGTGGTCTTGGTGTAGGAGGGGTCGCAGCCGTGGTCGGCAGTGATCATCAGCAGGTCGCCCTCCCGCATCCCGGGGATGAAGTCGGCCAGGAAGCGGTCAAATTCGGTGGCGGCGGCGGCATAGCCGGGCACGTCGCGGCGGTGGCCGTAGAGCATATCAAAATCCACCAGATTCACAAAGGCCAGGCCCTCGAAATCCCGGGTCTGCAATGCCTTGGTGAAGGCGATGCCATTGGTGTTGCCGGTGGTCTTGATCTTTTCGGTCACGCCCTGCCCGTCAAAGATATCAAAGATCTTGCCCACGGCGATGACATCCCTGCCGGCCTCCTTCAGCAGGTCGAGCATGGTGGCACGGGGCGGCTTCAGGCTCAGGTCGTGGCGGTTGGTGGTACGGTAGAAGGTCTCGGCGCTGCTGCCCAGGAAGGGCCGGGCGATGACACGGCCCACGCCGTACGCGCCCTTCAGCATCTCACGGGCGATCTCGCAGTAGCGGTAAAGCTCGTGCACGGGCACCAGCTCCTCGTGGGCAGCCACCTGGAACACGCTGTCGGCGCTGGTGTAGACGATGAGGGCATTTTCCTTCATGGCCTGCTCGCCGTAGTCCTTCAGCACCTCGGTGCCGGAATAGGGCAGATTGCAGAGGACTTTGTGGCCGGTTTTTGCCTCAAACTCCTGAATGAGCTCCTCCGGGAAGCCGTTGGGGAAGGTGGGCAGCGGGTTCGGGCTGACCACACCGGCGATTTCCCAGTGGCCGATGGTGGTATCCTTGCCCATGCTCTGCTCCTGCAGGCGGGCAAAGGCACCGGCGGGCGCGTCGGTCTTTTCGCCCGCGGTTACACCGTCAATGTTGAACAGGCCCAGCTTTTTCAGGTTGGGGCAGTTGAAATTGGGATGCCCTGCAATGGCCCCCAGCGTGTTGGTGCCCTCGTCGCCAAAGGCGGCTGCATCCGGCTCCGCGCCGATGCCAAAGCTGTCCAGTACGATCAAAAATACACGCTTTTCCATATGTTTTCACTCCATTTTCCTCCGGGCTGCCCCGGAACAGTCGCACTTTTGCTTACCTTCATTATAAGCAAATCCCGCCGGTTATGCAAGCGCTTTGTGGTGGAAAGTTTTTTGTTCAAACCTGATGAAATCTTAGCAGTTTCTTTGCAAAGATTTTTCTTGCGCTATTGTATCCAAGAGCTTATAATGTATAGTGGTATGGTTTGTTGAAACAGCCATATTGGCGTATACTGCCGCCGCGGGCGCAAAGCAATCGCTGCCCGCCAGAGAGCAGCCAGCTTGGGCTGCTGCGTCAAGATAGAGAGCATTATAGCGTGAACGTTGGAGGTATTTTATGAGAAAAACGAAGATCATCTGCACCCTGGGCCCTTCTACCGATAAGGGCGATGTCCTGCGCGACCTGATCGCAAACGGCATGAACGTGGCCCGTTTCAACTTCTCCCACGGTTCCTACGAGGAGCACGGCGGCCGTCTGGCAAAGCTGAAGGCGCTGCGTGAGGAGCTGGGCAAGCCCGTTGCCGCCCTGCTGGACACCAAGGGCCCCGAGATCCGTCTGAAGGAGTTCAAGAACGGTGTGGAGATGCTGGAAGCCGGCCAGACCTTTACCCTGACCACCCGCGAGGTGGAGGGCACCAAGGAGATCTGCTCCGTCACTTACAAGGATCTGCCCCAGGACGTGCAGCCCGACGGCACCATCATGCTGGACGACGGCCTGATCAAGCTGCAGATCGTCACCGTGAACGATACGGACATCGTCTGCAAGGTGCTGAACAACGGCAAGATCAAGAACAAGAAGGGCGTCAACGTGCCCGGCGTGCACCTGTCTATGCCGTATATGAGCCAGCGCGATAAGGACGATATCATCTTCGGCATCGAGCAGGGCTTTGATTTCATCGCTGCTTCCTTTGTGCGCACCGCACAGGATGTGTACGACATCCGTAACCTGCTGAATGAGTACGATTCCAACATCCGTATCATTGCCAAAATCGAGAACCGCGAGGGTGTGAACAACATCGACAGCATCCTCTCCGCAGCCGATGCCGTCATGGTGGCCCGTGGTGACCTGGGCGTTGAGATCGACTTCACCGAGCTGCCCGGCATCCAGAAGGACATCATCGACCGCTCCTTCTCCTTCGGCAAGCCCATCGTCACTGCCACCCAGATGCTGGACAGCATGATGGTCAACCCCCGCCCCACCCGTGCCGAGATCTCCGACGTGGCAAATGCCATCTACGATGGCACCTCCGCCATCATGCTGTCTGGTGAGACCGCTGCCGGTGACTACCCCGTGGAGGCCCTCAAGACCATGTCCGCCATTGCAGAGCGCACCGAGAACGAGGAGCACTACCGCGCCCAGCGCCACGCCGAGATCCAGATCAGCGTCAGCGATGCAACCGCTCACGCTGCCTGCCTGACCGCCAAGGACGTGAACGCTGCCGCCATCGTCACCGTGTCTGAATCCGGCAACACTGCCCGCCTGCTGAGCAAGTACCGCCCCAAGCAGCCCATTATTGCCTGCGTTATGGACGAACAGGTGCAGCGTCAGCTCTCCCTGAGCTGGGGCATCACTTCCCTGCTGATGGGCCCCGCCCACAGCACCGATGAGCTGATTGAGATGTCCACCGCTCTGGCCCAGAAGAACGGCTACCTGCACAACGGCGAGCTGGCCGTTGTGACCGCAGGCGTGCCTGTGGGCGTTTCCGGCACCACCAACATGATCAAGATCCACATGGTGGGCAACTGCCTGGCCACCGGTGTGGGCGTGGGCCGCGGCAAGACCGATCTGGTCTCCGCCAGCGGCAAGGCCTGCGTCTGCCGCACTCTGGAGGAGGTCAAGGCAAAGTTCCGCCCCGGCATGGTGCTGGTCGTTCCCTCCACCACCAACGAGATGCTGGGCTATGTCCGCGATGCCGCCGCTCTGGTGGTCGAGGAGCCCGGCCTGAACAGCCACGCTGCCATCGTGGGCAACTCCCTGCTCAAACCCACCATCGTGGGTGCTGCAGGTGCCTGCAGCCACATCCGCGACGGCCTGGATATCGCTGTGGATTGTGCCCACGGCAGTGTCCAGCGCCTGCAGGCCTGATCCTGAAGGAGAACATCATGGAACGCATTGCAAGCTTCTGTGTCGATCACACCAAACTGGACCGGGGCATGTACCTGAGCCGCCAGGATGGTGATGTGCTGACCTGGGACATCCGGATGAAGAAGCCCAATCAGGGCGATTATCTGACCACCGGTGCTGCCCACACGCTGGAGCACCTGTTTGCCACCTACGCCCGCAACAGCGCGGTGAAGGACGGCGTGATCTACGTTGGCCCCATGGGCTGCCGCACCGGCTTCTACCTGCTTACCCGCGGGCTGACCCCGGCACAGGCACTGGAGTTGACCGTGGATTCCTTCCGCTTCATGGCCGCCTTTGAGGGGGATATCCCCGGTGCCAGCGAGGTGGAATGCGGCAACTACCGCGATATGGATCTGCCCGCCGCCAAGGCCGAGGCAGCCGCCATGCTGCCGGTGCTGGAAGCACTGACCGCTGACCAGCTGCACTACTAAGCGATACAGCAAAAGACCTCCCCATGCAGGCAGCACCTGCACGGGGAGGTCTTTTTGCGTTTCAGAAAAGCTCTTTTGCGGAGTGCTTACTCCACGATGATGCTCTTGCCGGTCATCTCAGCGGGGACAGGCAGGCCGATATAGGGCAGCATGGTGGGGGCGATATCTGCCAGGCAGCCACCCTCGCGCAGCTTCACATCGCCGCAGCCAACGGCCACAAAAGGCACCACGTTGGTGGTGTGGGCGGTGAAGGGAGTGCCGTCCGGGTTCATCATCTTCTCGGCGTTGCCGTGGTCAGCCGTGATAAAGGCGCAGCCGCCTGCATTCAGCACAGCGGTGACCACCTGATCCACAGCGGTATCCACAGCCTCAACGGCCTTGACAGCGGCATCGAACACGCCGGTGTGGCCGACCATGTCGCAGTTGGCAAAGTTCAGGATGACCACATCGTACTTGCCGCTCTCGATGCGCTTGACGCACTCGGCAGCAACCTCGGGGGCGCTCATCTCGGGCTTCAGGTCGTAGGTGGCAACCTTCGGGCTGGGGATGACGCAGCGGTCCTCACCCTCGTAGGGAGCCTCCACACCGCCATTGAAGAAGAAGGTGACGTGTGCATACTTCTCGGTCTCGGCAATGCGCAGCTGGGTCTTGCCGTTCTCGGACAGGTACTGGCCCAGAACATTCTTCAGCTCCACAGGGGGATAGGCCACCTCGCAGTTGGGCATGGTGGCATCGTACTCGGCCATGCAGACATAGTTGACCTGCTTGCGGCCGCCGCGGCGCTCAAAGCCCTTGAAGTCGTCATCGCAGAAGATGCGGGTCATCTGGCGGGCACGGTCGGGACGGAAGTTCATAAAGATGACGGTATCGCCATCCTGCACGCGGCCGCCCTCACAGGTGACGCAGGGCAGAACGAACTCGTCGGTCTTATCGGCAGCATAGGATGCCTCAATGGCCTCGGCAGCGTTGGCAGCGTGGTTGCCCTCACCGTAAACGAATGCGGCGTAAGCCTTCTCCTCGCGGTCCCAGTTGTTGTCGCGGTCCATGGCGTAGTAACGGCCGGAAACGCTGGCGATCTTGCCAACGCCCAGCTCGTCCAGCTTGGCCTGCAGGTCAGCCAGGAAGCCCTTGCCGGCGTGGGGGTCGGTATCACGGCCATCGGTGATGCAGTGCAGGTAGACTTCCTTTGCGCCCATGTGCTTTGCCATTTCCAGCACGCCGAACCAGTGGTCAGCGTGGCTGTGGACACCGCCGGTGCCCACCAGGCCCATCAGGTGGATGGCCTTGCCTGCCTCAATGGCGGCCTTCATGTTCTTGACCAGCACGGGGTTCTTGAACATCTCACCATCCCGGATGGATTTGGTGATGAGGGTCAGCTGCTGGTAAACGATGCGGCCAGCGCCCATGTTGGTGTGGCCCACCTCAGAGTTGCCCATCTGACCATCGGGCAGGCCGACAGCCATGCCGGAGGCATCGATGGTGGTCATGGGATATTTTTCCATCAGGGCATCCAGATGGGGGGTCTTTGCGGCGACCACGGCATTGCCGTAGGTCTCGTTGGGCACCCAGCCAAAGCCATCCATGATGCACAGAAGTACAGGTTTCTTGGACATAACGTTGAATCTCCTTTGATTTAGAACAAATAGCGCCCGGCACAGCGCTGGAAAAACGGCGCAGCCGGGCGCTGGGAAAACAGGTCAGAGGACTTTCTCAGCCGTTGGAAGCGGCATTGACGATAACAGCAAAATCAGGAGCCTTCAGAGATGCGCCGCCGATCAGACCGCCGTCCACATCTTTCTTGCTCAGCAGCTCCTCGCAGTTCTTGGCGTTCATGCTGCCGCCGTACTGGACCGTGACAGCCTCGGCCACAGCCTCGCCGTACACTTCGCCGATGACCTTGCGGATCTGAGCGCAAACCTCCTCGGCCTGGTCAGCGGTAGCGGTCTTGCCGGTGCCGATGGCCCAGATGGGCTCGTAGGCGATGACCACGTTTGCCATCTGCTCGGCGGTCACGTCGCGCAGGGCGATCTTGGTCTGCATCCGCACCAGCTCCTCGGTCACGCCCTCCTCGCGCTGCTGCAGGCTCTCGCCCACGCAGATGATGACCTTCAGGCCCGCATTCAGGGCAGCCAGAGCGCGCTTGTTCACGGTCTGGTCGGTCTCTGCAAAGTACTGGCGGCGCTCAGAGTGGCCGACGATGACGTACTCCACACCCAGATCCACCAGCATATCGGCGCTGATCTCGCCGGTGAACGCACCGGACTTCTCAAAGTGGACATTCTCAGCACCCACATGGATGTTGGTGCCCTTGGTCTTTTCCACAGCGGTGACCAGATCGGTGTAGGGGGTGCAGATAACGACCTCACAGGAAGCATCCTTGACGGCGGGGATCAGCTCATCCACCAGCTTGGCTGCCTCAGTGGCGGTCTTGTTCATCTTCCAGTTGCCTGCAATGATTGCCTTACGCTTTGCCTTATCCATTCTAACGATCTCCTTATCACAAAATACCTCCCCGCCGCCTTCGGTGCCGCCTCTCCCAGAAGGAGAGGCAGGATAAACAACATCTCCTGCCTCCCGGATGGGGAGCTGGCGAGCGTCGGCAAGCCTGAGAGATCTTATTACCCAAAATGAAAAGTGCGGCGGCGTATATGCCGCCGCACCTCAGTGATGCTGGTTCAGATGCTTATGCGTTCTGGATCACAGCGATACCAGGCAGCTCCTTGCCCTCCAGATACTCCAGAGAAGCGCCGCCGCCGGTAGAGATGTGGGTCATCTTGTCGCCCAGGCCCATCTGCTGCACAGCTGCTGCGCTGTCGCCGCCGCCGATCACGGTGGTAGCAT
>OHQT01000447.1_pt1 | contig 22373 bp, 26 predicted proteins | sample 1578221 | NCBI WGS metagenome assembly OHQT01 (sample SAMEA3879547, study PRJEB24766) | human gut metagenome | biome: human-associated habitat; feature: feces | place: USA | collected 1985/1987
AGTGGAAGTCTGCGGCTGGATTGTCGAAATGGTAGGTGAATATCCTGGCCCCGACCTCGTCTTCCCTTATCGGCAGCCCGTATTTCAGTATCAGGGTCTCGCTTACCTGGGACGCGAACTCCCTGTAGGCCTGCCGGACATGTTCGAGGTCGCCGTAGATGTCGAGGTGGTCTGCGTCCATTGCCGTTATGGCGGCGATGTCGGGATGCAGCTGGAGGAACGAGCGATCGAACTCGTCCGCCTCGACGACTACCGCAGGAGTCTTGCTGACCAGCATGTTCGTGCCGTAGTTGCGCGAGATTCCGCCGAGGAAGGCCGAGCATCCGAGCCCGCTTTCGGTGAGCATGTGGGCTATCAGCGTCGAAGTGGTCGTCTTGCCGTGTGTCCCGGCCACTGCGAGGCACCTTTCGCCTTTCGTCAGCTCTCCGAGCATCATGGCGCGCTTTATGACCTTGTATCCGCGCTCGCGCGCACATCTGAGCTCCCCGAACTCTTCAGGCACTGCGGGCGTGTATATCACCAGGGTGTTCCCGACATCGGAGGGCAGCAGGTCAGGCCTGTCTTCGTAGTGCACGGCTATCCCTTCTTCTTCAAGGGCCCTCGTAAGCTCGGAAGGCGTCCTGTCGTAGCCGCTGACCTGCGCGCCTTTTGTCTTGCAGAACCTGGCTATGGCGCTCATGCCGATCCCGCCTATTCCTATAAAGTATATGTTGCCGTATTTCATCTTCCTATCCTAATAGTGCGTAAACTTCCTCCGCTATTGCCTGCGCCGCATCCCGGCGCGCGAGAGGGGCGGCGTTGCGCTCCATTTCCGCTATCCTCTCCGGGTCGTGGATCAGCTCCATTGCCGTCGGCAGCAGCTCCTGCAGCGCGTCGGCATCCCTTACCATTACCGCCGCACCGTGCCTTACCAGCGCCATGGCGTTGTGTGTCTGGTGATCTTCGGCCACGTTGGGCGAGGGTACGAATACCGCCGCCTTGCCGGCCGCGCATATCTCCGATATGGAGGATGCTCCGGAGCGGCTGATTATCACGTCAGACATGGCATAGGCCAGATCCATTCTCGAGATGAAGCTGCTGTGGCGGATGCGCGTGTCGGGGTGGCTCTCCATGAATTCGTCCACCTCCTTTTCGTAGTAGCTTCCGCACTGCCACAGCACCTGCACGTCCTCTCCTCCCGGGCAGCCTGCCTCTATCCATGTCATCATCGAGCGGTTGAGCGTCCTGCTGCCGAGGCTTCCTCCCACGACCAGAAGCTGCCTGCAGCCGGGCTTGAAACCGTAGTGCGCCAGCCCTTCAGCCCTGTCTTCGGGCGAGTAGGGGTGGATGTCGGCGCGTATGGGGTTGCCGGTGAAGACTATCTTGTCTGCGGGGAAGAAGCGCTCCATGCCTTCGTAGGCGACGCATATCACTCCGGCCTTCTTCGACAGTATCCTGTTGGTCAGTCCGGCGAATCCGTTCTGCTCCTGTATCAGGGTGGGGATGTGCCTGCGCGAGGCCTGCCAGAGCAGGGGAGCGCTCGCGTAGCCGCCCACTCCTACCACCACGTCCGGCCGGAACTCCCTTATCAGGCCTCCGGCTTTCCTGAGGCTTGCGAGCAGCCTGAACGGAAGCCTGAGGTTCTCCGCGATGTTGTGCAGCGTGAGCTTCCTCTGGAGTCCGGCGACGGGCAGCCCTACTATGCGGTATCCGGCTGCGGGCACCTTCTGCATCTCCATCCTGCCCTCGGCTCCGACGAACAGGATTTCGCTTTCCGGATTGGCTCTCTTCAGCGCGTCCGCGATCGAGACGGCAGGGAAGATGTGCCCTCCCGTGCCTCCTCCGCTTATCATTACCCTGAGTTTCCTATATTCCATATATATCGTCCGAGTTTTTTCCTGATTCGTATTCGTCGAGGTCGTCGAGCCTGTCCCTGACATCGTCTCTGGGTCCGCCGAGCGGGGCGGCCTCGCGGGTCTCCCTCTCTATGCGCCTTGCGGCCATCCTGCTGAACGACAGGATTATGCCGAATGCTATGCTGAAACACAGGAAGGCGCTCATGCCGTGGCTTATCAGCGGGAGGGTCTGGCCTGTCATGGGCCCTATGTCGGCGTTCACGAACATGTGCAGGAAGGCCTGCCCGGATATCAGTATGCAGAGTCCGGCCACGGCCACCTTGGCGAAGTTGTCGTTGCCGCAGTTGCGCACTATTATCGACCCTCTCGAGAGCAGCGACAGGTAGAGCATTATCACCAGTATGCCGCCGAGCAGTCCGTATTCCTCGATTATGAAGCTGTAGATGAAGTCTTCGGATATGGCGGGAACCACATATCTCTGGGTGCTCTGCCCGGGTCCCTTGCCCTTGAACCCTCCCTCGTGTATCGCTATGCGTGCGGCGTACGGCTGCCTTATCGCGTCCAGGGCCTCCTGATACTCGACGGTGCCCTTGCGCGACTCGAGGAACTGTTTCTCCATGTCCTCGTCCTCGAAGACACGGGAGACGCCCGTCCCTATGCGCTGCAGATGCTTGCCGTCAGAGAGCTTGTATATGCCGAAACACAGCATGAGCGCGGTTATTCCGACTGCGGCCAGTATGGTCATGTCGCGCAGGCTGCCTCCTCCCAGCAGTATCACGATGTACATTATCATCCCGATGAACAGCGCGCTGGAGTTGCTGCCCGGAAGTATGAGCAGGAAAGTCGCTATGAACGGGGCGTAGATGAAGATTATCTTCTGCCATTCGCCGGCGAGGTTCTTCAGGAAGGGGAGTTTCCGGCGCTTCTGCGCGTCGATCGCCCAGGCGAGGTACATCACCATTGCGACCTTCACTATCTCGAACACATGGATCTGCGTGTGCCTTATCTCGAGTATGCGGTAGGCGCCGTTGAGCTCGATAGCCTTGAGGAAAGGCAGCTGCACCCTGATGTCCAGCAGTACGAGCAGCAGCAGGGTCAAGGGGAATCCCAAGGCGCTGAGCCTCCAGAACCATTTGATGTTCTTTATGTTGTACAAGACGATGACTACCGCGAGACCTCCGAGCACGGTTATGAACTGCTCCCTGACTATGTCCAGCCGGCTCATTCCCTCGTCGAGCAGCCTCGACGACGAGGAGAACATGCACACGATGGACAGCAGATACAGCATGAGCAGGATTATCCAGACCACCTTGTCTCCTTCGAAGCGGTCTGCGAATGTCCATATTGTCTTCCTCCTGGCCGTCATGTCGTGTTTCCTGTCTTACAGGCGCCTTACCGCCTGCTTGAACTGTGTGCCCCTGTCTTCGTAGTTCCTGAAGAGGTCGAAGCTGGCGCAGCAGGGGCTCAGCAGCACCACGTCGCCCTCGGATGCGAATCCGGCGGCGGCCTTCACCGCGTCTTCCGCGGAGAGGGTGTCGCATATCGCGCCGCTGCCTACTATGCCTTCGAATGCCGCGTGTATCTTCGAGTTGTCCTTTCCGAGGCAGACAATCGCCTTGACCTTCTTCCTTACGAGTTCCTCGAGCACGCTGTAGTCGTTGCCCTTGTCCGTGCCGCCCACTATCCATACCACCGGCCTTGTCTGGCATTCGAGGGCGTACCATGCGGCGTCTACGTTCGTGGCCTTGGAGTCGTTGACATACTTCACACCGGCTATTTCGAGTACCGGCTCGAGCCTGTGCTCTACGGGAGAGAATGTCTTCAGGCTGTGTCGTATCACCTCGTCGCTGATGCCGGTCGCCTTCGCCGCGATGGCTGCGGCCATAGAGTTGTAGATGTTGTGCCTGCCGCCCAGCGCGAGTTCGCTAAGGAATATCTCCGTCTGCCGGTCTTCATACCGTACGACAATCTTCCCGTCTCGGACGAACGCTCCCTGCTCCACTTCCTTCTGCTGCGTGAAAGGCAGCATCTTGGCCTTCAGGACTATGTTCTCGAGGTGACCGACGGTGATAGCGTCGTCCGAGTCGAAGATGAAGCAGTCGTCGGGACGCAGGTTCCTCACGAGGCGGAACTTGGCCTCGACATAGTTCTCCATCTTGTGGCCGTAACGGTCGAGGTGGTCGGGCGTGATGTTGGTGATTATCGCTATGTCCGGGCGGAAGTCATAGCAGTCGTCCAGCTGGAAACTGCTGATTTCGAGTACATAGTAGTCGTGCTTGCAGGTCGCGACCTGATATGCGTAGCTCTGGCCTATGTTCCCTCCGAGACCTACGTCGAGCCCGGCTTCCTTCAGCAGGTAATAAATGAGCGAGGTCGTGGTGGTCTTTCCGTTCGAGCCGGTCACGCAGATCTTCCTGGCGCCGTCGTAGCGCGCCGCAAACTCTATCTCCGAGACTACATGGATTCCGGCCCCGACGATGCTGCGTACGACTTCCGCACTGCCGGGGATGCCGGGACTCTTTATGACCTCGTCGGCATTGAGTATCCTGTCCATGCTGTGCCCGCCCTGCTCGAAGGGTATCTCCCACTTGCGCAGGGTCTCGGCATATTCGTCCTTGAGCGTCCCGCTGTCTGACAGGAAGACGTCGAATCCTTTGACTTTCGCGAGTACGGCGGAACCGACTCCGCTCTCGCCGCCTCCCAGAACTGCAATCCTTGCCATTTTCTATCGTATTTTAAGCAGGGCAAGCGTGCCCACGGCCAATATTATCCCTATTATCCAGAAACGCGTGACTATCCTCGGCTCCGGGATACCCTTTTTCTGGAAGTGATGGTGCAGGGGTGCCATAAGGAACACGCGCCTTCCCTGCCCGTACTTGTGTCTTGTATATTTGAACCAGCTCCTCTGGATGATGACCGACAGCGCCTCCACGAGGAAAATGCCGCAGAGTATCGGCAGCAGCAGCTCCTTGCGGATAAGCACCGCGCAGACTCCTATGACTCCGCCTATCGTGAGGCTTCCGGTGTCTCCCATGAACACCTGCGCGGGGAAGGTGTTGTACCAGAGGAACCCGAGCAGGGCCCCGACGAATGCCGCCATATATACGGCTATCTCGCCCGACCCCTGTATGTGCATTATGTTAAGGTATTCGGCGTTGAGTGCGTCACCGCTGAGCCATGCCATGATGCCGAGCACCACACCTACTATCGCCGAGGTGCCGGCCGCCAGCCCGTCCATGCCGTCGGTGAGGTTGGTGCCGTTGGAGCAGGCCAGTATCACTATGATTATCATGGCCATGTAGATGAACCACGAACAGTACACGCCCAGCTGTCCCTTGAATATCGAGAGCCACGAGTAGTCGAATTCGTGGGCCTTCACGAAAGGTATGGTCGTGACGAGCTTCTCGGAGCGGATTTCGGGGCTGAAGCATACCGTGAGGGCTATCACGAGGCCCAGTCCGAACTGGAGTATGAGCTTGCCCCTCTCGCTCATGCCTTCCTTGTTGTGCTTGAACACCTTGATGTAGTCGTCGCGGAAGCCTATCGCCCCGCACCACAGCGTGGTGAGCAGCAGGAGCAGGATATAGGTGTTGTCGAGACGGCATACCAGCAGGGCGGAGCCCACGACGGACGCGATAATTATGAGTCCTCCCATAGTGGGAGTCCCTTTCTTCTGCATCTGCCCTTCGAGCCCGAGGTCGCGTATCGTCTCGCCGATCTGCTTCCTTGCGAGCAGCGATATTATCGCCCGGCCCGCGAAGAACGCTATCGCCATGCTTATCACTGCGGCGAGCATGGCCCTGAACGACAGGTAGTCTATAAGCCCGGCGCCCGGGAAGGTGATTCCCAGGTCCCTGAGCCAGTGTATCAGATGATATAGCATAATCCTCTCCTAAAGTGTCGTGAACAGTTCCTCCACTATTTCCCTTTCGTCGAAACGGCTCTTGACCGTTCCGAGTATCTGGTATTTCTCGTGTCCCTTGCCGGCGAGCAGGACGGTCGCGCCCTCCGGTGCCGTCGTTATGGCCGCGCGTATCGCCTCCTTCCTGTCGGCGATGCTTATTGTCCTTGCAAGCGCTCCGGCGTCCATCCCCGCCCTGATGTCGGCGATTATGTCGGAGGTATCCTCGCTGCGGCTGTTGTCGGAGGTCAGGAACACCCTGTCGGCAAGACGTCCTGCGACCTCTCCCATTTCCGGCCTCTTGGTCTTGTCGCGGTCTCCGCCGCAGCCGAACACGCATATAAGCGTCTTTTCGGGGGCTATGTCCCTGAGTGTCCTGAGTGTGTTCTCGAGGGCGTCGGGAGTATGGGCGTAGTCGATGACGACATTGAGCCCGCGTGGCCCTGCGAGAGTCTCGAGCCTGCCTTCTGCAGGTCTGAGCGCAGAAATGGAGACGAGGGCCTGCCGGGCGTCGAGCCCGAGGCACAGGGCGGTGCAGTATATCGCGAGCAGGTTGTAGGCGTTGTGTGCGCCAACGAGCCTCGTCCATACTTCCTGTCCGTCTATGTTGAGCAGCATGCCCTCGAAACTCTCTTCGAGGATGCGGCAGTTGTGGTCGGCCGCGCGGCGGCAGGAGTAGGTGACTACCTTAGCCCTGGTGTTCTGCACCATTATGGAGCCGTTCCTGTCGTCTGCGTTCGTGATGGCGTACGCTCCAGCCGGAAGAGAGTCGAAGAACCTCTGCTTGCACCTGAGGTATGCGGCGAAGGTCTTGTGGTAGTCGAGGTGGTCGTGGGTGAGGTTGGAGAATATCCCCACGCTGAATTCCAGCCCTGCCGTCCTCATCTGGTCCACGCCTATCGAGCTCACCTCCATGAAACAGTATTCGCATCCCGCGTCTACCATTTCGCTCATCAGGGAGTTTATGGTCACGGGGTCCGAGGTGGTGTTGGCCGTCTCTATGCGGCGGCTGCCGACATAGTTCGCTATGGTGGAGAGGAGCCCGCACTCGTAGCCCAGGCTCCTGAACAGGTCGTAGAGCAGGGTTACGGTCGTCGTCTTGCCGTTCGTGCCCGTTATGCCGACGAGTCTGAGCTTCCCGCTCGGGTGGCCGAAGAAGCGGTCCGCGGCGAGCGCGACGGCAAGCCTGCTGTCGGGCACGCTTATCGCGGTCCCGCCGAACTCGGGACACTCTCCTTCGCACATCACTGCCGCGGCGCCGGCCTGTATCGCCTGCGGTATGTAGGCCCGGCCGTCGTTGCCGCAGCCGCTGACCGCCACGAAAAGGCTGCCCTCGGTGACCTTGCGGGAGTCGTTGCACACGGAGGAAATCCCGATGTCGAGACTTCCTCTTACGCATGTCGCTCCGCAACCCTCTATTATCTGTCTTAGAATCATCTGTCTGCCCTCGTCTATCTTCTGCCCGTCCTTATCCTGTCCCGGAAATACGGGTCTATGTTGTATATCTTGTCTATCATCGTCCTTACGGCCCTCGCAGGGATGCCGCCTCCCTGGAAGCTCTTGCCGGTGGGATTGGAGTATACCATGCAGATTACGCTGTACTGCGGGTCTTCGGCGGGGAAGAATCCCACGAAGGTGCCCTGGTACTTGCGCTTGCCGTTCTCGTCGACGTATTTCCCGTTCGGGAAGGTGCCGAAGGAGGTGCCGGTCTTTCCGGCTACGGAACATTTGGCACCGCGCAGCCTGCGTGCCGTACCGTCTTCCGTAACGGCCTTGAGCGCCCTCGTGATAGTGTCGGCGACCGCCCTCGAGCAGACCGCCGAGTTGAGTATGCTCGGGCCGTTCACCAGATACGGCTTCATCATCCTGCCCTTGTTCGCAATCGCGTTGTAGAAGGTGAGTATGTGCAGGGGAGTCTCCTCCGTGCTGTAGCCGTATGCGATCGAGCCGAGGTCGGTGTTGGTCCAGTATCTCGTCTCGGGACTGGGGATGGTCGGAGTCTGCAGTCCGTCGAGGTCGAAGTCGAAGGCTTCCCCGAGCTTGTAGTTGTAGAGGTTCGAGAGGAACCTCTCGGTGCCGTCGGAAGTCTTCGTCCTGCCGTAGTACTTCACGGCGAGGGTCGCGAACACATAGTTGGACGATATCTTGAAGCCGTCCAGTATGGATATCTCGTCGGTGTCGTGCTGCCTTGCGAAGTCGCGGATATGGCTGTCGTTTATCGAGGTGCCCTCGACATGCCCGTTCGTCGCGGGGAGGGTCTCCTCGAGGCTCTTGACGAAGCCGTCCTCGAGTACGGACATCAGTGTCACCGTCTTGAATACGGAGCCTGGCTCCGCCTTGCGGCTGATAGCGAGGTTCTGGTACTCGCCGAACTCTCCTTCCTGCCCCCGCACGAGGTTGACCATAGCCCTTATGGCTCCCGTCTTCGTCTCCATGAGCACGAGGCAGGCTCCCTCGAGGTCTTCCTCTCCCTCTATCTGCTCCCTGAGTGCCGCGTCGGCAATCTGCTGGTAGTCGATGTCGAGCGTGGTGTAGAGGTCTTTGCCGTCCTCGGCGCGGACGAGGCTGCTGTCGGTGTTGCTCACGGTGCCGAGATCGGTACTCCTGAGGTATTCCCTGCCCTCCTTGCCGTGCAGGATGTAGTCGAACTTGCCTTCGAGGCCGATGTGGGTGTTGGTTACCTGCGAGTCGTTGTCGCGCACGAAGCCTATGGTCCTGCGGGCCAGCGTGCCGTACGGATAGTGGCGTATGTCGGAGCGCTCTGCGATGACTCCTCCCCTGTAGCGTCCGTCGCGTGCGAGAGGCAGCTGCATTATACGGTTGTAGGCGTTGAGGTCCACCTCGTGGCCTATCTTCACATATTTCCTGCCGCTGGCGCGTCCGTTGCGTATGAGACTGTAGTATTCGGAGGCGCTCCTGTCTCCGAACTCGGCGGCGAATCCCCTGGCGAGCTCCCGTGCCTCGTCCAGCCACTGCGCCTCGAGCTCGGCTCCGTTTTCCTGTTTCGCGAACTCGTCCTTGAGCACCGTGCAGTCCATATAGAACTGGTACTCGGGGCTGGATATGGCCAGCAGCCTGCCATGGCAGTCGTAGATGTTGCCTCTCTTGGGTATTATCGTGCGTGCGGTGGTCTTGGGCGTCAGAGCGCTCTCTATCTTGGGGTCGGGCCGGAAGAATATCTGTATCTGGACGATGCGCAGCACGATCAGCAGCCCCGCAACCAACAGTACGAGGTATATCAGGTACAGGACTATCCCTATCCTGTCCCTGTGCTTCCTGGGTGCCGATGTGTCTGTCGTTCCTGTCATCTTCCAATAACGGTTGCGGGTTTTTCAGGTTCCCTGACCTCGGAGCCCAGCTCGCCGAGCCTTGTCTCCACCTCGCTCCTCCTCTCGCTGCGGGCGAGGTCGAATACAAGCTGCGAGTTGGTGATCTCGAGCTCGCGTATCTCGGCCTTGTTCTTCTCGACCTCCGCCATGGTGTCCTCTATCATCAGGCTCATCCATATCGCTGCGGCGAACAGCATGAAGGCGTAGATGATGTGGACGAAGTACCTGCCTATGTTGAGGCGGAGCAGGAACTCCCCCTTGACTATTGCGAGCAGGCTGTTCTTGAGCACCGTGCGTATGTCTGCCATCTTCCAGGTCCTCATATCTTCTCCGCTATTCTGAGTTTTGCGCTGCGTGCCCTCGTGTTCGATGCGATTTCCTCCTCTGAGGGGAGCACGGGCTTCCTGTTCACGGCGCGCAGCGGCGTCCTTGCGACTCCGAACGTGTCCTTTTCGATGATGCCGTCGACGTTCCCGCTTCGGATGAAGTTCTTGACCATCCTGTCTTCCAGCGAATGGTAGGTTATGACGACGAGCCTTCCTCCCTTTTTCAGCGAGGCGGCCGCTCCGTAGAGGAACTTCTCCAGGGAACGCATCTCGTCGTTGACCTCGATGCGGAAGGCCTGGTAGACCTTGGCCAGGTACTTGTGCTCGGCGAAAGAAGGCAGGGCGGGGCGGATCGCACCGTAGAGGTCGTCGGTGGTGAGGACAGGTGCCTTGGTGCGGGCCGCAACTATGAGTTGGGCCAGCCTCCGGGCGTTGTCCACCTCGCCGAAGAGTCTCAGGATCCTTTCCAATTCTTCTTGCGTATAAGAATTAACGATGTCGGCGGCGGTCTTGCCGCCCTGCGCATTCATCCGCATGTCCAGTGCGGCGCTGTAGCGGAACGAGAAGCCCCGCCCGGCAGTGTCGAACTGGTGGGAGCTCACGCCGAGGTCGGCGAGGACTCCGTCGAGTACTTCTCCCGTTTCAGGGTATCCGGTGCTGCCGGTGTCTCGATGCAAGGTGCTGCCGGTGCTGCGGCATTCCAGCAGCATGTAGTTGTGGATGAAACGGAAGTTGTTGTGTATGAGTGTGAGCCTTGTGTCTTCAGGAGCGTTTGCGAGGGCGTCGGCATCCCTGTCGAACGCGAACAGGCGTCCTTCCGGTCCGAGCCGCGAGAGTATTTCGCGGCTGTGGCTGCCTCCGCCGAAGGTAGCGTCGGCATAGAGTCCGGCAGGATCAGTCACGAGGGCGTCTACGCTCTCGTGCAGCAGTACGGGGATATGGTATTCAGACATATCCGGCCCTCCCTATCGTTGCGAGAGGCTTTCTGCTATGGCAATGAATTCGTCGTGGGGGAGCCTTGAGGCTTCGAAGCTTTCCCTGGCCCATATCTCGATCTTGAAATCATTGCCGGAGAAAACCACTTCTTTGTTCACAGAAATTGAATCAAGGAGCCTGCGGCTGACCGAGATGCGGCCGAACTTCGCGTCCGGCTCGACGATATCGCGATCGCGCATGTATTCTCTCCAGAACATCGCGTGTCTTCTGTTGAATGTGAGGTCGAGAGAGTCCTTGACTTTGCCCGACTGCCTTTCCCACTCTTCGTAGGTGTACATCTCCAGGCAGGGGGCGAACAGGTCCTTCTTGATGACAAACCTCATATCGCCTCCCGGAGACATTGCGGCACGGAAGGCGGCAGGAAAGACCAGTCTTCCCTTGTCGTCTACCTTTGAGGAATATTCTCCGATGAAAGCGACCATCTGTAATTCTTATACGCGAGTCCAAAGGTACGGAGAATTTTCCAATTTCTTACACTTTTTTACATTTTATTCCACAAACCGCCTTCCTGCAAAACATCCGCCACGCCGGCATGCCTTCCAGGTACCTGTAGACCGCCCAGGTAAGGCGGATGTCCTCAATTTGACCACACCGGCACCGGTCACCAGCCTCATACGCAGCTGCAGGCGGTATCCCCGTGGAAGATGTTCTGCGGGGAGCATTTTGCCGGCCGGTACCGGAAAGGCCTTCTGCCGGTTGCCCAAAGGCTGCTACTTACAGGATAGTGCTGTGAGAACAGTGGCGTGGGGGAGATAAAAGAAGGCGACGCAAGGAAACGCCGCCTTAAGTGTTCTCACAACGCACATCGCGGGAACTGCACCCCGAGCGCATCGGAGAGCGGCGACATGCAATGGGAGACAACATGCTGGCACTTAGCTACATGTAACATATGGAGGCGGCTATCTGTTCCGGTTCATGCCACCGGATGAATATAGTCCTCTATGCTCAACGGGTCCTTCCGTGAATCCGTCCACTGTAAAGGGGAACAGATATTCGTATACGATGCCCTCGCATTCGACGGGGAGAAGCACCGAGAGTTTCAATCCGGTCATCATTGGGGCAGTCTCCAGGAGTTTCCTCCTCGTCCCGAACTCCGTGGGGAGCACGGGTTCGGTCTTCCATTCGCGGCTGCTGTCGTCGTAGTATACGCTGGAAGGAATCATGGCTACCTCATATATGGAAGCTCCGGGCGGAACAACCGAAGGTTTCTGTTCCGCGAAGCGGTCGACGACCGCCACATCGCCGTGCACGAGGGGCTCCGCCCTGCCTTCCGGACCAACAAGTGCTGCCCCGTCCCATAGGACGCGGATAGCATGGTCGGTCATATTGGTAGGAACAGTTCGAAGTAGCGTCCGAAGCCCCACGTCACATCGATTATGCTGTCAGAGTATACGAGGTTTCCGTTCACTCCTCCGCCGAGTTCAGCCGCCGCAACCCTGCCGTCGGAGTCGCGCGCGTCCACAGTGCCCTTCATGGGGGACAGGGAGAGGATGTAGGACGCGGTATAGGTCGTGGCACAGGACGCTGCTGCGAACATCACCACAGGCAGCGCGAAAATCAAAACAACAGATTTCCTTTTCATCTTAATTTAATATAGCTAAATTATTTATAGACAGCATCCTGAAATGGTTGCCTTCATCGTCGGGAATGTCTAATATCATGAACAACATATCGCCCAAGAAGTCTGCGCAACAGAGGGACCACAGGTTGCTCCCATTCGTTCCGGCTGGGGTATTCAATAGAATCACATCTTCGAAATTATTCCCGAAAGATTCCGTCGACCCGTCCTCCTTCCTTGTTAGGACGGATATTTCCATGAGGTTTCCCGCCAAGCCGTAATCCCTATAGTCGATTGTCACATAGCACTTGTCGGCGAATGATTCATACGGACCGATCTCTCCGTCCTGGTCCAGGTCTATCGACAGGACATCGCAGACGAACACCTTCTTATAGTCGGACTCAATCACTTGCGCGAAACATCCCTCCACTATCAACAGGGAGGCGCATATCGCCAGAATAAACTTTTTCATAAATCTCTATTTGGTTGTTGAACATTCTTCTATGTCTGTAAATTAGAGCACGTAGAATTGCGCTGAATTATGACCGTAAGGTAGAAGAAGAACCTCTGAACTTTGTCAGGGTTGTCGCCGAAAGGGATGCACAAGGAAGGATTGTTGAGGTTGTCGGGCGGCAGCTCGCCCCTTTCTATCATTTCACGCCTGACCTGCTCCTCGAGGTCTTTGCGGCGTTGCCTTTCGCGGAGGCGTGCGGCTATCGCCTCTTTTTCCTGCTGTTCGGATACCTGGCCGCTTTTTTCTACCTGCTTCCGGATGTCCCGCTTAAAGACCCATATTGCTACGCGATAGCTCATGTAGCACCACCCTATAAATAGGATAAGGAGTACGAGGACCCCGAGGAAGTCTGCTGCTGCGTCTGTCATGGTTTTACCCCTTTATCTAAGCGAGACCTTCCCCGGTTTCTTGAGATCGAGCGTCACCGATTCGACACCGAGTGCTCTGAGCGCTCGGCAAGCGGAGGAGAGGCTGATGCAGCGTCCCCTTTCCATACGCGAGATACGCGCTTTCCGCACACCTATGCGCTTTCCGAGTTCCTCCTGCGTGAGGTGCTGCCTCTCGCGCTCCTCCTTTATGGCCTCGCCTATGCGGTAGGCGTCTACCGCTTCTGCGACGCTGTTGTCGAATTCGTCGCGCTCCGGGGTGCCGGGCTTGCCGATGAGTTCGTCCGTGACCTCATCCAGCGTATAAAATTTCATATCGCCAATCCGTTTCATGTTATCTTGTCTTTTTATTTATCTCTAAAATACCTGTCTCTGACTTTTTCCGCCTTGGCTATCTCCTTAGCCGGGGTTTTCTGCGTCTTCTTGATAATCCCGTGCGTGGCTACTACTATGGTATCGTTCCTGGTATCCCAGAATGCGAAAAGGCGGTAGGCTGTTTTCTCGTATAGCGTGCGAAATTCCCATATATCCGAATTTTCCAGTTTCTTGAAGAGTTCGGTGTTCATCTCGCCTCCGGCGACCCTGTGGATATTGTAAAGTATCTTCTTATATACCTGTGCAGGGAGCTTGCTGAGGAAGTCCTTCGCTTCGTCCAACAATATCAATTGAAAGCGCGCCATTTATCTGTCTGCAATTCTGAGGCAAATATAGGAAAAGTTTACTAATCATGAAACTTTTAATTACAGTTTCTTCAAGCAACCGAGCATCTCGAACACGCAGACGATCATCTCCTTGGGAATCACTTGTGCATCTAACTACGGCGATTTGTTGGTGAGGAGGAGAAAGTAGCTGCAGACTATTTCCTATACGTCAAAGTTAGAAATTTGAAAGCAATTCACAACCGAAACGCTTGCTGCCGATGTGTATGGGCTTCGGGCAAGTCATCATACTTCTCCCAGGCGACGCATCATCCGTCTTTCAGGTTCCTGGCGGCCGCGCGGTATTTCCTTGAGACCGGCAGCTCGACTCCGGCTACGGTGACGCTGTCCGGGCCGGCATGTTCTACGGCGGACCGGCGCACGAGGTATGACCGGTGGATTCTGACGAAGCCGTTTCCGAGCAGGGCTTCCCACTGGGATATGCATGTCCTGTTCCTGAATTTGCGGCAGCCGGTGGCGTAGAGGCAGACTTCCGTGTCGTTGGACTCGACATAGAGGATTTCGGAAGGCAGGAGCGAGACTTTCTTCCTTTCGGAATAGAATGTTACGGCCGCGTCCCGTTCCGGGCATCTTGCCGAAAGATACCTGTCGAGGAAGCGGTCTCCGATTACGAGCAGGGCCACGAATGCAGCCACGAACACGGGGTTGACTATCACGTCCGGCATCATGAACGACTGCCTGAGTCCGCTGATGAACATGTTTACGAGCACGAGCAGCAGGAACTCCATGACAAGGATCGCAGAGGAGACGAGCAGCAGGTGCCAGATGCCGGCCGTCCGGGAGCTGAACGATATTCCGGGAAGCAGGAATTTGGCCGCCAGCGCTCCGGGCAGGAACATGGTCCCTACCAGCAGCGCCTCCGGGAACGAGTAGCCCAGGCTGGATACGGTCAGCGCCAGCATAAGCACCGACAGCATCCAGTACAAGGCCATGTACAATACCCTTCTCATAAATGTCTCCGGTACAAAAATACCAAATAGGCGCGATTCGTCATACAGGACAGGCACCGGACAGGGGATTCGACCGCCGGGGCGTGGGATTCGGCATTGACGGATACGGGGCGCTTCGCTACATTTGTCCCGTCAAACCAACAGATTATATATTATGTCAACATCTATCCTCTTGTCGGCCCCTGTCGCATGGTTCGTGCAGGGCGGACCGTTGGGAATGTCTGTCCTCACGGTCATACTCGTACTGATGCTGCTCGCCGCATGGAAGGCTCCGGCCTGGGTCAAGGAAATCGGGATCGCCGCCCTCGTGTTCGGAATCTTCTATCAGGTCGCCGGCATCCTGCAGATGCTCGGTTTCCTTCAGGAGAGCCCGGAGACAGGCCCGGGCATAATATACGGCGGACTCAAGGTCAGTTTCATCCCGACACTCTACGGGATGGCGATCTACTTCGTTTCGCTTATCCTCAGGATAGTGCAGAAACCAAGGATCTGACAGGCCGCCTTTCCCTTGGGGCATAGAAGAGCCGCGGCGCTGCCCAATGCACGCGCCGCGGCATGATATCGTGAACCGGCATTTAGAACGATACTCCGAGCTTGAAGCCCAGGTTGTTGACCCCGTCCAGGCCGAAAGAGCCGTACCGGTTTGTCGCATAGCTGTAATATACGGCGAACTGGAATCCGAAATTGCTCTTGTAGAACGGGTGCCAGGTGAAGCCTATCTCCGGAGATGCATAGAATCCCCACTGCGTATCGCGCAGCCCGCCTGTCGGGAAATAGACATAGGCCCGTCCGTAATCGGCTCCGATCTTGGCCTCGGCATACGGCTGGAATTCCTTCCAGCCGAGACGGAACCTTATGGTGGCTCCGAATGGAATCTGGAACAGGGAGTTGCATGCGTCTGTCGTGAGGGCGGCCCCGTCAGTGCCGGTATAGGTCCGGCGCGGGATGTAGTCCATGTTGGTGTTGTAGCTTGCAAACGCGCCTACGGCCAGCCTCGGCAGTACATAGTAACCGCCTTCGGCATAGGCGCCCCAGCCGCTTGCATCCTTTATGAAGTCGTTGCCGGCCACTCCGTTGAACTGCCAGCCTGCGTCGACATAGAATCTCCTGCCGGGCTGTGCGTCTGCCGTGGATACGAAGGCGAGTGCAAGGACTGCGGCCGCCAATATGCTCTTAATCATTCTTTTCATAATCAGGCCCTCCTTTTATTTACCGAGATACTCCGACTGCGCGAAAGACTGGCTGACAGCCCTCGAGAAACGGGCTGCATCCGCCCTGGAACCTCCGATGCTGCCGTCTATGTAGCTGTTCCAGATGACAGGAAGCGGCTTGTCGTCGCCGGTCTCGCCCGTAAGGTCGACCATTTCCGTCAGCAGGGAATGGGTCGAATACCCGTAGGTCACTGGGAACGAGTAATACCATGAACTCCAGCCTCCCCAATAGCCCGGGTACCAGTAGCCCGGATAGTCGAGCCACCAGGGGTATGACGGATAGTAGGCGGTATAGTACGATGTGGATACTATGTAGGAAATCTGTATTCCGAGGTCTGCCCGGGCTTCGGGCGCAACATCCTGGTCGAGGTCGCTATCGACCTTGCCGGTGTCTACATACCTGTATCCTTTCGCCTCCATTTCTTCTATGTACTGGTTCCTGACGCTCTTTGCCCAGTCGTTCAGGAACATGCTGCCGCGGTTGCCATCGATCGCAAGCAGGCTGTCCGCCACGGTGAAGGTTTCGAACCTGGCGAAATCGCCGGCCTCCTCGCTGTGGGCGGTATACACCAGGAATTCTCCGTCGAAATCCGATGCCGACGGCACTTTCTCGCAGGCGGCCGCCAGCACGAGCGCTGATGCAAACAAGATATACCTTTTTTTCATAATCGTCATTTTTAATAAGACCGTTAGATAAATAACTTACAGCGACATGCCCTCGTACACCCTGGACTGCCCGTAGGGCACTATCCGTCCTTCGAGCCTTATGGTCTGGGAGTTGAAATTGGGCGATATGATCGCATGGGCTTCGTCCGATCCCGGATAGAGGGATATGTCGGCCTGGGCGCTTATGCCTGCGCCGTTGATGTCCAGATGTACATGGACGACTCCTTTCCTGCCTGTGGTCACGGTGAATCCGGAGACGAGACCGTCGAGGGTGATGCCGCCGACACCGTTAGGACCGGAGACCATACGGCTCGGCGATATCTGTACGACACCCCTGTCCCCGTCGACAGAGATGAAGTTGGTGGCAGAATTGACATATATGCGGGTTCCTCCGCGGAAGGTCAGGGACTCTGCCTCGAGCACGAAGGATTTCGCGTTTATGGCGGCACCGGCCTGATGCCATGTCAGCGTGTCTATCATGGCCTGGGCCGCACGGTCAGGTGCGCTTCTCTGCCGGAACTCGCTCATATCGTTTTTCCATTGGTCAATTCTCTGTTGCCTTGTCGTCCTGTCCTGCGCCATGCCGGCCAGAGACAGGGACATCAAAAATAGCATTGAAATGATCCTTCTCATAAAACCTCCTTGTATGTTGTTTCCGAACATCACGATGTTGCAACAGATATGCCAATCGGCCGCTTCGGAGTGCCTCCAGCCGCGATCCGGAGAAAATTTTCATGTTGATTTTGTTTTTCCGGAATTATTTCCTATATTACGAGAGGGAATTCAAACTCGATCTAACTTATGAAAACGTTCGTTATAACACTGACCACAGTCGTATTGACTTGCCTGCTTTCCCCTTCTGTGGTTTTTGCCACAGACTCTCCCGATCGCGACCGGTCGGCGCAATCCGGCACTACGGTCGTTTTCTGGACCAACGAATCCTCTCAGGGCCCTATCAGGGTATATGTAAACAGATGCTATGTCGGCACCATAACTACGAGTTACTCCTCTGCTCCGCGCTGCGGCGCTCCCGGTTGCGTCACGGTAGTCCTGCCCAAGGGCGGCAATACCTGGTACGGCGTAGCCACTGACGGGACAAGATGGTTCAGCGGGAACAGCCGCCTGCACCGCGGATGCAATTCGGTCCGTCTTCACCATGCAGGAGTGTCTGACGGAAGCGTCCCCATTCCGCCTTCCGAGCGCAGCCATTCCGGGAATGCCAAGCTTGAATGCAAGGATCTGATGGGCCCCGACAGGGGCTTCTGCCGCAAGGGCGTGCCGTATCTCGGACTTGACCTGGGCGCTTCCGTATTCTACGGAGAGTTTGCCAGGCTGATCTTCGCCACCGGAAACGTCAGCGGATTCTATCTGTACGGAGGCGTGGGCCGGGACATCCTGTTCGACAGGATGAATTCCGACAGGCTGCTCTGGCACGTCGGTGCGGGCATGCGCTACTCGTTCGACCGCGACCATGTCAGCATGGGAGTGGTCTACGGCGAGAATCCGCTCTGCTACAACCAGGGTGTCCTGCTTGAGTTCGTCTGGCACCGCTACTTCGGAAATTCCCGGAGGATAGGGATGTTCGCCGGCGGAGGAGTCGGCCTCGGAGATTTCGGAGCCAACGAACCGGCATTCGTCTGGGATGCGCAGATAGGCATATCCATCAAGCTCTGGCAGCGCTGACCGGCCTGCGTGTCTCGATTATGCAGTCGGCGGGAGCCTTGATGTTCCCGTCGAGTGTGACGGAGCCTATCTCATCTGCTACTATATGGCCCGAAGCCGGGTTCTTTATGTTCGTGATGCTTCCGCGTATGTCGGCCTCGAGGGTCGAGTATTCGAACGCGCGGTCGCAGGCAGGGTCGAAGCTGCAGTTTTCCAGGACGAGGCCCTGCGCGTAGCATAGCGGCTGCTCCCCGGAGATGCGGCAGTTTACGAGGCGCAGGTTCCTCGAGTGCCAGCCGAGATACTCCCCGTCGAGTTCGGAGTCGTATATCGTCACATCCTCGACTTCCCAGAACGCGTCCTTGGTGGTGATCTTCGCGTTGCGGATTTCTGCGTTCCTGACATACTGGAACACATACTTGCTGTCGCTCTCGAGTCCGTCGACACGGATGTCCCTGCTGAACATGAACGGATAGGTGCCGCCGTGCAGGACGAGGTTCTTCGCATGTATGCCGCTGCATCTCCAGAACACCTCGTCGGCGTCGTTCATCGTGACGTTCTCGAGCGAGAGCTCCTGCATCTCGCGGAACATCTTGGGCGCATCGATGACGGTGTCTTCCATTGTGAGGTGGTCTGAGTACCACAGCGCAGAGCGGCCTCCAGGGGCGAAATAGCAGTTCCGTATGGTGAAGCCGTGCACATGCCAGAAGGGATAGTTCCCTATGAAGCGGCAGTTCGTCGCGAGAATGTCGGAACACTCCTTTATGGCGGATTCGCCCTCGTTTATGGTCACGTTGTCGATGTGGAGGCCGTGCGATGCGAACAGTGGCCTTTCGCCTCCGAATTGCGTATCTTTGATCAGTTGCATGTCGTCTTGTCTTTTTGAAGTGCAAAAATATCCATTTCCCGCACCTTTCCGACCGGTCGGGCGGATTCCTGCGTCAGAAGGCCGGAACCAGCACGATGTGGTTGCCGAGCCTGTTGGCGAAGAACCTGTCGAAGTCCTCCGGGCTGTCGAAGCGGAAGGATACCTGGGTCCTGCACCGCTGGATGATCTTCGTGTTGGCGGTCACGGTTCCTTCGGCCCCGTAGAACCTGTCGAGCCTGCGGCCTCCTATCTTGACTACCGAGTACCTGCCGGTGGGCAGTATCCCGGCGATGCCGACGCCCGTTCCCGACTCGAAGTGCGTCGGAAGGGTGAATGACTCCGTCATCGAAGTGGGGACGGTGCAGTGGGCGAAATCCACCCTCAGCCGTTCCCTGTCGGATGACGAGGGGTTGGCCATGAAGGGAACCTTGCCCCGGCGTGCGTAGACGGCCATCATCGTCCAGAGCGCAGGGATGTCGCCTTCGCATCCGCTGACGATACCGTCGTCGTTGAGCCTCGCAAGCGCGAGACAGGCCGTGGTCCTGCAGCTGCCCAGCAGGTCGAAGCATTTGACGGTCAGGGCAGTGAGCCTGTATTTCTCCACTATGGACCGGAGGGCCTTCTCCATGTTTTCGGCAGCCCTGAGGCGCTCTTCCCCGACCGCGGCTTCCCCTGAAAGGTTTCCTCCCTCCCTCCTGTAGGCGTCGGCGAGTTCCTCTATGCCTATGTCCACGAAGCGGGTGCCGAATTCTGAAGCCACATATGCGAGGTCGACATCCGACGATATCAGCCATGGCGACGCTCCGCCTATCAGGCCGACGGTACTGCCCCGCAGGTATTCCAATACCTTGGGGCTGTAGATGTCCCCGAAGCTGCTCCTGTGTATGTTTCCGACGGCTTCGGTGCCTGCATGGCCCTCGTTACCGGATTCGAGTGGGATGTTCACCAGCCTCGCGCGTATTTCCCTCCGCTCGAGGTAGCTCGCGATCTCGAAGGATGCGGCGAGGGAGTTGTGGTAGCCGTCGCTGAGCAGGACTATATCGTCGTGCAGCTCTCCGAGCCTTTCCCGGAAGAGCTCCTCGGTACCGCCGGTAGCGATGAAGCATACGGCGTCCGAGGCCGGCAGCTGTGCGGCCGTGCCGTCGACGATATTAAGGACACCGTCCTCCGGGAGACCGTAGCGCCTGCGGAAACCGTTGTCCCTGAGCTTGTCGAACAGGTCCTGCCTGCACGACATGACGCTGTCCGCGTCGTGGAGCGGGGATGCGAATACTATAAGGTTCATGTGTCTGTCGTATAAAACTAAACAGGGCAACCCGACTGAGTTGTCCTGTTTTGGTGTAGGCCGTTATATCAATTTATCAAACTCATTCATAAAGGGTTATAAGAGAGTCATCCAATTTGCGGAAAGCCATCCTCGTTGGCTTTACAGGTAAAAACTCCAATGCAAAGGTACACAAATCGTTTGGGTATTCCAATTTTGGATTATTGTTATGTTATTGGTGTTTTGAACCTTTATAAGATGTTGACTGTCGCGATGTTGAATATGATTTGAACAGCGGGCTTTTCCATGCATGCCGGATGGGTGGGATCGGGGTATGTTAGTTTGTGTGAACCGCCTCGTTTCCATCTGGCGCTTGAGGTAGGTGTGGTAAGGCATACAGTTGCCTACGTCGGATCGCCTGAGAATTTTGACTTTGCAAAAAGTACTTACTTGACTTTCATATTTTACCACATTATGATATTTATAGTAAAACATGATACTATGAGTAAAAGAGTGTATAGAGAACTTGATGACGAGACGAAAAGGAAGATCTCCCAAGCGATGAAAGGCAGGCATAAGAACTATGCCCACAGGCAGAAGATAAGCCGGTCAATGAAGGACTATTGGCGTCATGTCCCGAACAAGCCCGAGAGCGGAATCTGACCGCTTATCAAGGTTAAGTTTCGGGTTTTCCAACGACAATAATAAAGAGAAAATCATGAGAAAAGTTGATCACATTAGACAAGATAAAGTTGGTCTCCGCCTTGGACAGCGTTTCAATTGTCAAGGCGGGAGCATTCGAGAAGATAGTGAAACAAGGAGTGACTATGTCAGAGTCGTTCACGCAAATTTCGCCCTACAGACTATATGTCAAGAAAGACTATGAAAATGGAGAGACAGTCATAGAGTTTACGGGCAAAATCCTGATGGATATGTATCCTGAACTTATCAACAGAGAAAACTTCCGTCATTGTTTGGAATGCATCAACAGATTGGGCGTCTGTGAAATTGATATGGATTCGGTCATTCGTGACGGAAGAGTATGTGTCGCCGATGTGACGAGGGATGTGCTCTGCATAGATCCGTCAGGCCTGTCAGAGTGGGTCAGAACCAATATCTCCAACCACCGGAAGTACCTTGTGCGGAATATCGGCGGGAATTTGGTCGTCGAGAAGAATGTCAAGACCAAAGGGTACAAGAGACGGCTTACGATCTATGACAAAGGGAAGGAGCTGAATCGGGCGGACAACCATGATTTCATCTTCAGCCTTGCCGACCCCGACAAAGTCCTGTCATATTTTGACGGAAGAGTCCGCTTCGAGTTTAACCTGAACAGCAAGGCGGCCATAAGGCAGTCGTTGGGGATTGCCGATACATCAGTAGCAGAGGTGCTGAATTCGGAGGCAAATCCGATAAGGGATTTTGTCGATGACATCATATCGGATGTCTCGGAGAACCCCGTATGCAATTCCTTGAAAGACCGAAAGAACTTGGCGTTCCTCCGGGACTGCGACATGGACATGTGCAAGGTGGAAGCGGAGATCAGGAAATACTGCTCCAAGAAATCAAAGCCGTCTCAACTCATGGAACCGTTCAGGGAGTTGTGGAACAGGCTGAATTCAACCAAAGACTCGGCGCACTCGAAAGGAGAACTGCTGAACATGCTGCTTGAGATAGCTATTCTGTTCCCTCTGCTTGTATGGGCTTGACCGCCCTGCTCTTGTTGTTTCGCACCCAAGCCTTGTTCGTCCAAGTCTGAATCGTCCCTTTCCTGATTTCGACAAGGTCGTTGGCGTAGGCTCTTCCGTCGGAGAAGTCGTAGTTCTTGAGATAGTTATAGCTGACTCCGAGCGAGCCGTCATTCTCCGCCTTCTCGTTGGCGTCGAACAGGGCTTTGAGATTCCCGTAATACAGATGCCGGTCTTCCTTTTTCAGGAGGAGATGAACCACTCCTCTCTCCTGTTTTTTCTTTTCCTCCATAAGGTGCTTGAATTTAGGACAAAGATATGAAAACAATGAAATAATTAAAAATATTCAACATTTTCTTATCCAAATGTTGCACAAATTAATATTATTCACTATATTTGTATTGAACGAAAGAGACAGGGATATGACAACGAAGAGGACATACAGGATAACTCTCAACGGAACAGAATGGATGACTGAATCTGACAAGTGGGGATGCGCC
>OHQT01000467.1_pt1 | contig 21873 bp, 19 predicted proteins | sample 1578221 | NCBI WGS metagenome assembly OHQT01 (sample SAMEA3879547, study PRJEB24766) | human gut metagenome | biome: human-associated habitat; feature: feces | place: USA | collected 1985/1987
CGTTGCAAGCGGTTAGGGAAAGGGTCAGGGTAGTCGCCAGGATCATTGCCAGAATCTTTTTCATTTCTTCGGCGTCGTCCGCCCCGCGCAAGCCCTTTTCCTTGACGTAATTAAGCCTGATAAGGTTGACGTGGCAGGGTTTTCCTTTCAGCACTTTTGCAAGCGTTAACATATTTTCCTTGCCGTCGTTGACGCCTTTTATCAATGCGTATTCGAAAATGTATCGTCTGCCCGTTTTGTCAAAGTAATATTTCGCGGCGTCAAGAATATCCGCGATTTTATATTTGTTTGCCGTTGGCATTATGGTTTTTCGTATTTCGTCGGTCGGGGCGTGCAGCGATATCGTAAGGGTTACGCTGAACCCGTCGTCGGCAAGTTTTCTTATTTTATCGGTGATGCCGCACGTTGACAACGACACGTTTCTTTCGGACACGTTGATGCCGTCCTTGTCGTTTAAAAGTCGCAAAAATTTCGTTACTTCGTCATAGTTGTCAAGCGGCTCCCCGCTGCCCATAAGCACAACGTTCGTAACAGCGCGCTTGTCGGCGGTTGCGCCTTCGTCGCGGTTGACTTCCAGAATCTCGCCAAGGATTTCCCCCGCCGTCAGGTTTCTGATAAGCCCGTCGATGCCCGACGCACAGAAAGCGCAGTTCATACGGCAACCGACCTGAGTCGATACACACAAAGTATTGCCGTATTTATATCTCATCAGCACGCCTTCGACGATATTGCCGTCGTCCAGCGCAAAAAGATATTTCACCGTGCCGTCGCGCGACACGAGTTTTTTGAAAATGCTCACGCCCGTCACGACGTAGTCTTCCGAAAGTTTTGCGGTAAGGCTTTTTGGCAAATTCGACATTTTATCGAACGGCGTTGCCTGATGAACCCATTTAAACAGCTGTTTGGCGCGATAAGACGGCTCTCCGAAAGTTTTCAGAATTTCGGAAAGTTCCGCTTCGTTGAAGTTTGACAAAGCCGTTTTCATTTGCGCCTTAATCTCCTTATAAAGAACCCGTCGTGCATGTCGCAAGGCAGGTATTGACCGTCAAATTCCGACGGATATTTTTCAAAATCGTTATTGTTTTTCAAAAATTCTTCGACGTTGTCGTCGTTTTCTTCCTTGAAAATCGTGCAGGTCGAATACACCAGAAGCCCGCCTCTTTTCACGTAATTCTTTGCGTTGTCGAGTATAGAATACTGCACCTTTTTCAACGCGGCAATATCGTTCTCGTTTCTGTTCAGAAGTACGTCGGGCTGTTTTTTCACGACGCCCATCGCGCTGCACGGCACGTCGCAAAGCACTCTGTCGAAATGCCCCACCCATTCCTTATTGAACGCCGTCCCGTCAAAAAGCGTCGGCGTCACGTTTTTCACGTGCATGCGCCTTGCGTACGCCCCGATAAGTTCCACCCTGTGCGGATGAATATCGCAGGCAACGACGTTTGCAGTCGGGTTTTTTTCGGCGACAAATATAGCTTTGCCGCCGGGCGCGGAACATACGTCCAGCACGTTTTGCCCGTCTTTTACGTCAAGCGCGAGCGCGGCGTACGTCGACGTCAGCGACTGATAAGTAATCCGCCCTTCGATAAACAGTTTTTTCAGAAGCGGATTCATCGAAACGTAATAACCTGCCTTTGTTTTTTCAAATTTATAGCCGGCGTTTTCAAGGTCACGTTCAAACTTTTCGTCCGAATAAATAAGCCCGTTCGTTCTCACGTGGGTGCCGCCGCGTTTTTTTGCCGCAACGATTTCTTTGCCTTTTTCACGCCCGTATTCCGAAAAGATCTTGTTTATCGCCCATTCGGGATAACCGTACCTTATCGAAAGTGCATATGTGCCGTCGCCGTCGGGCAGACTTATTTTTTCGGTTGCCGCGCGTTTCAGCACGGCGTTGACAAAGCCTTTGTACGCTCCCTTATTTATGGTTTTTGCAAGGTCTACGCTGTTGTTGACAACGGCGTAATCGGGCAAAGAATCCATATAATCCAAACAATATATCCCCTGTTTCAAAACAATGCAAATTGCGCTTTTCGGGCGTTTATCCACAAGTTTTGACAACTTAAAGTCAAGTTCGTTGTTTTTTTCAAGCACGCCCATCACGATGCGATAAATAATATCGGCATTTTCGTCGCCTTCGATTTCTTTATATACGGCGTCGGACACGTACGCTCCTTCTTTGAAAATTTTTGAAAGCGCGTTGTAGCTTGAAAAAAGGTAATTTGCCATAATTACAGTTCTTCCCCGACGGCGATACGATGACCGAGAAGATAATCTTTCGCGCTCATTTTCCTGCCGTTTTCGGGTTGCAGAATTTGAATATTCAAGGCGTCTTTACCGCACGCGACGATAAGCCCGTCCTTGTCGGCTTTCAGCACCTGTTTGGGACTTCCCTGCATATTTTCGACCGTCGCTTTGATGATTTTCATCTTCTTTCCGCCGCACGTGGTGTATGCCGACGGCCACGGAGTCAAGCCCTGAACCCTGTGTTTGATATCGGTTGCCGACATCGAAAAATCTATTTCGCCGTCTTCCTTTTTAAGCATGGGGAAATAAGTCATTTCGTCTTCGTTTTGCGGCGTGAAAGTCGCTTTTCCGCTTTCGATCAAATCAAGCGCCTCGATAAGCGCGGGCGCGCCGAGCGCCGAAAGTTTTTCAAAAAGTTCCCCCGCAGTTTCGTCTTCGCCCACGGGAATACTTTTTTGCAGAATAATATCGCCGCTGTCCATTTTATAAGCGGTTTGCATAATTGTCACGCCCGTTTCCTTTTCGCCGTTGATGACCGCCCACTGTATGGGCGAACTTCCCCGGTATTTCGGCAACAGCGAGGCATGCACGTTAATGACGCCGTGCGGAGCAATCGCAAGAAAGTCGCGCGACAGCATTTGTCCGAACGCGGCGGTAACGATGACGTCGGGATTAAGCGCGCGGATATCGTCGATGCCTTCACGACTCACCTTTTCGTACTGCAAAACTTTCAGCCCGTGTTTTTCGGCGCACACCTTGACGGGACACGCCGATACGACGCCGCGGTTTCTCGGACGGTCGGGCTGCGTGACAACCGCGATAACCTCGTGGCGGCTGTTTATAAGTTGTTCAAGACACGGCACGGAAAAATCCGGCGTGCCCATAAAAATCACTCTCATATTATTTGTCGACAGGTTCGTCTGTTTTTTTATCCTTGAAAAGGATACCGTCAAGATGGTCGATTTCGTGACAGAACGCGACCGCCGGGAAGCCCTGCACGTCGTACGTTTGTTCGTTGCCGAAGCGGTCGAACGCCATCACCTTGACGCGGTAAGGTCTTTTCACGTTGCAGTTGTAGCCGGGAATCGAAAGACAGCCTTCCTGCCCCACCTGACTGCCCTCGCTTTCGACGATGACGGGGTTGATAAGTTCGTACTTATTGCCGTCCTCGACGTCGACGACCGCGATACGTCTTAAAACGCTGACCTGCGGCGCGGCAAGCCCTACTCCGTCCGCTTTATACATGGTATCCCACATATCGTCGATAAGCACGCCGAGTCTTTCGTTGAATTCCGTCACGGGGCGACACTTTTTTCGCAGTGCGGGATCGCCTTCTTTCGTAATTTGTCTTATTGCCATAATATGCCTCTTTTTTTATAATTTCTTAAACAAGCGACTGCGGATTGATTTCCACGAAAACCCACAGCCCGTCTTTGCCGCGATATGCGTCGGTGATTTCGAAAATACGCTGTTTGACGGTTTCGAAATTCTGCGGTTTTATACGCATCAGCAGTTGGTATCTGTACCTGTTCTGAATGCGGGTTACGGGTGCTTTCGAGCCTTTGTAATATATAAAGTCGGGCTTGAATTCTTCAAGCAGGACTTTCATTTTCTCGTTTATGTTTTTTGCGGCGTCCATCGCCTTCCGGTCGGACGTCGACGTAATAAGGATACGAACTATGTTCGTAAACGGCGGGAATTTGGTGACTTCCCTTGTGTTTTTTTCTTTCAGATAAAAGTTTTTGTAGTCGTACGAGGCGGCGTATCTGAAAACGTAATGGCGCGGCGTATAGGTCTGGATAATGACCTTTCCGCTTTTACCCGCGCGCCCCGCGCGCCCCGCAACCTGCGTGATAAGCTGGAACGTGCGCTCGTTACTTCTGTAATCGGAAAGATACAAACTGAAATCGGCGTCCAAAATCCCGACAAGAGTAACGTTCTGGAAATCGTGTCCTTTTGCGATCATCTGCGTGCCGACAAGCACGTCCGCTTCGCCCTTTGAAAACGCCGAAAGTATGCGCTGATGCGCCCCTTTCTCGCTTGTCGTGTCGTTGTCCATGCGTAAAACGCGCGCTTCGGGCAAAACTTTTCTAACTTCTTCCACGACGCGTTCCGTCCCGATCCTGCCCTGACGGATGTTCGTCCCGTGGCATATCGGACAGCGGTCGATCATTTCGTATCGTTTCCCGCAGTAGTGGCATTTCAGCTGATTGTCTTCCTTGTGATAAGTCAACGAAACGTCGCAGTCCTTGCACTTTAATATAAAGCCGCAGTCTTTGCACATTACGAAACTTGCAAAACCGCGCCTGTTCAGAAAGATTATCGCCTGCTCTTTTGCCGCAATCGTTTTTCTGAGCGCGTCTTTTAGCGACGTCGAAAACACGTCGCGATTGCCCGCGCGAAGTTCACGGCTCATATCGACGACTTCCATTTCGGGAAGCAGCAGATTGTTTATGCGGTGCGGAAGTTCCAGAAGTTTATATTCGCCCTTTTCCGCCTTGTAATACGACTCCACCGACGGCGTCGCGCTGCCGAGCACAAGCGGACACGAGTTGTATCCCGCGCGGAACCCCGCAATTTCCACGGTGTCGTAACGGGGATTTCCTTCCGAAACGTAACTTCCGTCGTGCTCCTCGTCGATGATGATGACTCCGAGGTTTTCAATGGGTGCGAATATCGCCGACCTTGCGCCGACGGCAACCGTCGCTTCGCCGCTTCTGAGCCTGCGCCATTCGTCAAACCTTTCGCCCTGCGACAAACCGCTGTGCAGTATCGCCACTTTGTCGCCGAATCTTTCCTTAAACTGCAAAAAGACCTGCGGCGTCAGCGAGATTTCGGGCACAAGCATTATCGCGGTTTTGTTTTTCAATAAAGCGTCCTCGATGCAGTGCATATACACTTCGGTCTTTCCGCTCCCGGTGACGCCGTGCAACAAAAACGTGCCGGTGCCCTTTGTGATTTCGTCAACGGCTTTTTGCTGGTCGGGGTTTAACGTCGGGCGGGATTTTTTGCTTGTTGATAAGACTTCGGGCGTCCTTAATTTTTCAACCGAATAAACTTCGATATATCCGCAGTTTATGAGCGAATTTACCGCCGAGTTTCCGAATGTTTTCGTAAGATACGCTTTTTTAACGTCGGAATTATCTTTCAGATATTCCACGCAGGCGCGTTGCTGTTTCGCGCGCGACGATATTGTGTCCAGAAAAGTATCCGCGTCGCCCGAAAGTTTTGCGTACTCGACGTGAACGGGTTTTATCACTCCGCCGCGAAGTCCTGCCGGCAAAAACAGCCTTAACAGGTCGATATATCTTAAATTCAGGCTTTTTGAAAAGTTGCGCATAAGCGCAATCATTTCGGGCGTGACCGCAACGAAGTCGTCAAGTGGCTTTATTATTTCTTTGATTTTGTCGGGATAATCGGTTTTGTCCTTCACGCCGATGACGAATCCTTCCAGAGTGTTCTTCCCGAAAGGCACAAGGACGCGCTCGCCGACTTTCACGTCGTCGGGCATGATATAATCGAAAATCTTATCCGTTTCGGACAAGGCTATGTCAACGATTACCTCCGCTATCATTTATCAAAGCTCGTGCATGTGGTCAAGAATGATTTCGGCAAGGCGGGATTTGGGCATGATGTCGTAGTCGTAAACCTTGCCCGCTTTGGTGATAATCGTGGCGATGTTGGTATCGACGTTAAAGCCCGCGCCCTCTTTCGTGACGTCGTTGGCAACGACCATATCGGCGTTTTTCGCGGCAAGTTTTTTCCTTGCGTTTTCGATAAGGTCATCGGTTTCCGCACTGAAAATAATCAGTTTCCTGTCGCCTTTGACCGCGCCGACCGCTTTTGCGATATCCGGCGTTTTTTCAAGTTCCAGCGACAATTCTTTTGCCTTGATTTTGTGGATTGAAAAGTTTTTCACGCGGTAGTCGGCGGGAGCGGCGGCTTTTACGATGAATTCGTTTTCTTCGTAATTGTTCATTACCGCTTCCAGCATATCGCCGGTGGACTTTACCCTTATCACCTTTTCGAAAATATCGGGGATATCGACGCTCATTCTTCCTGCGATCAGCGTGACGAGTGCGCCGCGTTGTACCGCGGCTTCCGCGATTGCCATACCCATTTTGCCGCTGCTGTGATTGGTGATATAGCGCACGCCGTCGATTTTTTCTTCGGTGCTGCCGGCGGTGATAAGCATTCTTACGCCTTCAAAATCCTGATTCGGCGTGAGAATGTCCTCGATGGCTTTCACGATTGTTTCGGGTTCAGCCATTTTACCTTTGCCGACGTCGCCGCACGCAAGTCGTCCGGAGATAGGCTCGATAATCTTATAGCCCTGCTTTTTAAGCCGCGCGATATTTTCCGTCGTATTTTCGTTTTCGTACATATTCGTATTCATCGCGGGACAGATGATTTTGGGCGCTTTGCACGCCATAATCGTCGTCGTGAGCATATCGTCCGCAATGCCGTTTGCGATTTTTCCGATGGTGTTTGCGGTTGCGGGCGCAACGACGAAAACGTCGGCGCGTTTCGCAAGAGCGACGTGTTCCACCTCGAAATCGAAATCACGGTCAAACAAATCGGTGATAACGCGATTGCCCGACAGCGTTTCAAACGACAGCGGTTGTACGAATTCGGTCGAGTGCGGCGTCATGATAACGATGACGGTCGCGCCTTTCTTTTTGAGCGAACTGACTATTTCGCACGCCTTATACGCCGCGATACAGCCCGTCACTCCCAAAACTACGGTCTTACCCTTTAACATTTTGTTCCCTTACGATTTTTTGTTTGCCTTCGTAAATCTCACGGCAGGCAATGGAAATTGGTTTCTCGCCGGTTGCCTCGACGATGCCGGGCTCCTGTGCGACGATAGTGCGCGCGCGTTTTGCGACGGCGCAGGTCAATGCATATCTGCATTCTGCCTTTTTGATAAGTTTATCGATGGGGGGATATACCATCATAACTTGTTACCTCCTTTTATTCTGGATAAAATTTCAATGCTGTTTTTTGTTCTTAAATTCTCGGCGCGGATAATCGCCAGGATATCGTCCGCCGCCCTTTCGACAAAGTCGTTGACGACGACGTAATCGTACAACGTTGCGTTTTCCATTTCGGACAGCGCGGCGTCGTGTCTTATCTTAAACGTTTCGGCGCTCTCGCTGCCGCGTCCCGAAAGACGACTGCTGAGAACTTCCAGGTCGGGCGCGACAAGGAACATCAATACCGCGTCGGGATAATGCGCCCTGACGTTTCTTGCGCCGACGGGATCGATTTCAAGAATAATATTCTTGCCGTTTTCAATCGCCTTTTCGACTTCCGATTTCAGCGTGCCGTAATAGTTGCCGTAAGTTTCGGTGTATTCGATGAAAGCGTCGGCTTTTATAAGCGTCTCGAACTCTTTGCGAGATTTGAAGTAATAATTGATACCGTCGACCTCACCCGCGCGCGGACTCCTGGACGTTGCCGACACGGAATACACGATTCTGTCGCTTTTTCTCAATACTTCTTTCAACACCGTGCCTTTGCCCGAGCCCGACGGACCCGACAACACGAAAAACGTGCCTTTTTTCATTCGTTTTCCTCCTTGCCTTTTGCCCTGTCGGTTATCGTTTCCGGCGTGAGTGCCGACAAAAACACAAAACCGTTGTCAAGTATTATGACCGTCCTGACCTTGCGCCCCGTCGATACGTCCAGAAGTTTTCGTTCTTCTTTTGCGGTGGCATAATGCTTTTTTGCCTGCGGATCGCCCGCCGCCAGCACCGCGATAACTCTGTCGAAGTTGACGTAGTTGTCGAAACCTATGCTTATCATGTTTGCGTTATTCGACATTTTGCACCTGCTCTCTGATTTTTTCGATTTCGTTTTTAAGGACAAGGACGCGTTCCGTAATGCGGATATCGTTGCATTTGCTGCCAATCGTGTTGGCTTCGCGGTTGAATTCCTGCACCAGAAAGTCCATATTCTTGCCCATCGGCAAGTCGGCGTCAAGCATCTTCCTTAAATGGCCGCAGTGCGAGTTGAGCCTTGTGATTTCTTCGTCGATCGACACCTTGTCCGAATAAAAAGCGACTTCGTTCAGAAGCCTTGCTTCGTCGATTTGCACGCCGTTCAACGCTTCCGTGATTCTTTCTTTCAGTTTCTCGCGGTACGCGACGACCGTTTCGGGGGCAATCGACCTGATCTCGCCCACGGTGCTTTCGATGACGGACACCTTTTTCAGAATATCGTTTCTGAGTTTTTCGCCCTCGAACGCGCGCATCTTTTTCATTTGTTCGGACGCGCCCGACGCCCCAGATACGATAAGCGATTTCAACGCGTCTTCGTCTTCTTCGACGGTCTTCGTTTCGATTACGTCGGCGGTACGCATAAGCGCGGTAACCGTAAAGTCGTCCTGCACGCCGTACTTGTCGCAAAGAACGTCTTTGATTTTAAGATATTCCTTTGCGACTTCTTCGTTCACCGAAAGTTCGACGCCGTCGTTTTTCGTGTTTTCGTACGTAACGTATACGTCGAAGTGTCCGCGCTTGAAATTGTCGATAAGAACGCGCCTTACAGCGTCTTCCGCAAACGACAAAACTTTGGGAAGTTTCACCGTGACGTCCAAAAACCTATGGTTGACGCTTTTCATCTCAACGGTGATTTTCATTCCGTCGGACTCCGCCACGGACTTGCCGTAGCCGGTCATACTGTTCATTTTGCACTCCTTTTCCGCATTTTGCGGGGATTTTATTTTATCAGGAGCAATTCGTCGGGGGCGGATTTCAGTCTTTCAGACTTGCCCACGCCGATTGCCGTAACCTCTTTTTTACTGCGCATCGTGCCGATTACCGTCGCGTCCACGCCGTTATTTCTGAGCGACTTCACAACTTTTTCGGGATCGGGCGTAACGATTAAAATGCTGCCGCTGCCGATAAGGCGCATCGGCGACACGTCCAGGATTTTGCATATTTTTGCCGTAAGATGCGTCACGGGAATCTGGTCGGTGTAAATCATCGCGCCCAGCCCCGACGCTTCCGCAAGTTCGGTAACCGCGCCGAAAACGCCGCCTTCCGTAACGTCGTGCATGCAACTGACTTTCTGATTCCAGACGATTTTCGCGTCCTCGACCACCGACACTTTCGCGATATATTCGCGCGCTTCGACAAGTTCTTCCGTCGTGAGTCCGTTTTTCAGAAGTTTGTCGGCGTGATCGTTTGCCATTATCGCCGTCGCTTCGATTGCGGCGGATTTCGTCATGACGATGCTGTCACCCGCTTTCGCGCCCGAGGATTTGACAATCCTTCTTGTCGTGCCGAGCATCGTGCAGGAAACGACCATACGATTGACCGCTTCCGAAAACTCCGTATGTCCGCCGACAATATCGACGCCGAGAGCCTCCGCCGTTTCGTGCGCTTCCTTCATAAATTTACCGACGTCTTCGGCAGATGCAGTCGTCGGCGCGATTATCGTCAGAAGACAACACAAAGGCGTGCCGCCCGACACCGCGACGTCGTTTGCCGACACCGTTATCGCAAGACGACCGGCATTGTTGCCCGTCGCCGTGATGGGATCTGTCGTAAGAAGTAAAATTTTGGGGGTTCTGAGTGCCGCGCAATCTTCCGCAAGCCCCGCCGATTGCAGGATTTCCGGATTTTTCGCCACGGTTTTGTCGAATACGTATTTTTGAAGTTCCGAAGAAGTAAGTTTGCCTATTCTCATAACAAAGCCCTCTCTTTTTACGAATTATTAATATTTTAGCACAAGCGCGCTTTATTTACAATAAAATAAGTTATCTTTTATTATAAAATTTGCGTGAATTGCAAAGGTTTTTTTAAAAACGCGACGATTTTCGCTTTGAAAAAAAGAAAAACGCCTTCATTACGGCGTTTTCATAAATATGTCAATAATTTTTTCGATTATTCTTCAAGCATTTTTTCAAATTCGCTCTCGTCGATGATTTTCACGCCGAGCTTTTTCGCTTTTTCCAACTTACTGCCGGCTTCTTCTCCCGCGATAACCAGATTGACCGCTTTCGACACCGACGACGACACTTCACCGCCACGTTCCACAATAAGTCTTTCCGCCTCGCTTCGCTTATACTTTTGTAAACTTCCGGTAAGCACGGCGTTGATACCCTTGAAATTTCCGTCGTGCGTTTCGCGCGCAGATACGTTCACTCCAAGGCTTAAAAGAGCGTCTATTTCATTGAGATTTTTCTTGTCGCCGAAGTACGCGCGGACGCCTTCCGCCATAATATCGCCAAAGTCGTCGATGGCTTTCAAGTCGTCAATCCCGGCGTTTATCACATTATTCAGCGTCTTAAACCTTTGTTCCAGCTGTTTCGCCGCTTTCTTCCCGATATTCTTTACTCCAAGCGCGTACAAGAAATCCGACAGCGCGACGTCCTTGCTTTTTTCAATCGCGTTTATGAGATTCTGCGCTTTCAACTCCCCGAATCCGTCAAGCGTCATAAGGTCTTCTTTTTTGAGTTTATATAAATCCGAAAACTCCCTTACGTTCAGTTCATTCAACAAAAGTTCCGCCGTTTTTTCGGAAAATCCGTCAATGTCCATCGCTCCTTTTTCTGCAAAATGCGTGAGCCTTTGCACGATTTGCGGGGCGCAGTTTTCGGTGTTTGTGCAGTACAAAAACACTCCCCTTTCTTCAACGGGCGCGCCACAGTACGGACACACCGTCGGCTTTTCGATGTCGCGGCTTTCGCTCGTATGTTCGGCAATCCCCAGAATTTCGGGAATGACGTCGTTACTGCGACGAATGAATACGCGGCTTCCGATTTTCAAGCCTTTCTTTTCATAGTCGGCAAAGTTGTTGAGCGTCGCCCTTTTCACGGTAACGCCCGCAAGTTCGACGGGATCGAGTATCGCAAGCGGACACAGTTTTCCCGTGCGGGACACCTGCCATACGACGTCCCTTAAAACGGTTGTGGCTTCGTCCGCCTTGAATTTATATGCGATTGCCCAGCGGGGGAATTTTTCGGTTTCTCCGAGAGCGTCGCGCTGATTTAAGTCGTTGACCTTGAAAACGATTCCGTCAATTAAAAAATCAAGCGTCGGGCGGATTCTCGACAACTCTTCGATCGCGTCGCCGACGTCGTTTTCGTTTTTGCAGATTTTGAAATAATCGCCGACTTCGAAACCTTGTTTTATCAAAAAGTCCTGCATGTCTTTCTGTGTTCTGAAATCGCCGCCGTAAACGTTGTAGCACATGACGTCCAACCGTCTTTCGGCAGTAACTTTCGGGTTAAGATTCCTTATTGCGCCGGCTGCGCCGTTTCGGGCGTTTTTCAAAGGCTCGTCGTGCGTTTTGTTGTACTTTTCAAGCACGGAAAGACGCATTATCCCTTCGCCCTGAATTTCGACGTGATTTTTATATTCGATAGTTAAAGGTACGTTTTTGATGGTTTTAACCTGCAAAGTTACGTCTTCGCCGACAAGCCCGTTGCCGCGCGTCGCCGCCGACACGAGCATTCCGTCCTCGTACGTCAGGTTTATCGTAAGCCCGTCGAATTTGTATTCCGCAGTGAGTTCGAACGGAGCGTTCAACGATTTTTCGGTGCGCGCGTACCAGCCCTGAAACTCCTCAAAACTCTGGCACTTGTCAAGGCTGTAAAGCTTGTGGGTGTGTTTGTATTCCTTAAACTCTTTCAATACGGCGTCGCCGACTCTGTGCGTGGGGCTGTCGGGCAAAACGAATCCCGTTTCCTTTTCAAGCGCGACGAGCCTGTCGTACAGCCTGTCGTATTCGCCGTCCGAGATGACGGGACTGTCGAATTTATAATACCTTTTCGCGTGATAGTTGAGTTCTTTCACGAGATTTTGCATTTCTTCGAGAACGCTCATAACAACCTCATATTCTTTGCGGCAAGCGCAACGACGAATTTCTTTATTCCCAGATTTTCAAATTCTATACCGGCGATGGTTTCGTTTCCGCTGCCCGACACCGACACGATTACGCCCGTGCCGAACTTGCTGTGTTCCACCTTGCGCCCGACCGTGTACTCCGAAACGTCCACGGCGTTTGCCGCGGGACTTGCGGGTTTTACGGCAGCCGCGCCCGTGTATGCGGGCTTGAACGTTGATTTTTGCTCGGACTGCGGCGTTTGCGGCGTTTTTGCGGGAACGTTTCCGATAAGTTCCTGCACGAAACGACTGCGTAGATTGTTCTGGCGCTGGTTGAATCTGAACCTGCACCTTGACGACGACACGTACAACCGTTCCTTCGCGCGGGTTATCGCTACGTACATAAGACGGCGTTCTTCTTCGATATTATCGTCGCTTTCGATGACGGCGTGCGACGACGGGAAAATGTTTTCTTCCAGCGCAACGATAAACACGACGGGGAATTCAAGCCCTTTTACGGCGTGTATCGTCGCAAGCGTAACGCTGTTGCTGTCGTCGATTTCGTCGGCGTCCGAGATAAGCGCGACCATTCTCAAAAAATCTTCTATGGTTTTCCCGGGGTTGTCCTTTCTGAAAAGGTTGACGGCGGACACGAATTCTTTCAGGTTTTCCACCCTGTCGGGTTCCGCCTCGTCCGCCTTATACATATCGAAAAGCCCCGACGCTTTCAGAACGTATTCCGAAAAAGCGACGGCGTCCGATTTCCCCGCGGCGTCGATAAGACTAAGCCACAGATTTCTGAATCCGGCAATTTTTTGTTTGGTGCCGGCGTTGAGCCCGTCGACGTTTTCGATATTTTTCACGACGTCGAAAAGATGCGTGCCGTTTGCGCCCGCGCACTCGATAAGTTTTTGTACCGTCGTGTCGCCGATACCGCGACGGGGTACGTTGATTATCCTTGCCGCGCTTTCGTTGTCAAACGGGTTTATCGCAATGCGAAGATAACACAAAAGTTCCTTGATTTCTTTCCTTTCGTAAAACCTTATGCCGCCGTAAACGCGGTATGGCATATTGTAAAGCGTCAAGGCTTCTTCAAATTGACGGGAGAGCGAGTTCGCGCGCATTAAAATGGCGATGTCGCCGTAGTTGTATCCCGCAAGCGTAACAAGGTCGTTTATGTTTCGCATGACGTAGTCGACTTCTTCGCGGTCGTTGTAGGCATTGAACACTTCAACGCGTTTACCGCCTTCTTTCGTCGTTTTAAGTACCTTATCGAAACGTTTCTTATTGTTTGCGATAACGCGGTTGGCGGCGTTCAAGATGTGCGCCGTACTGCGATAATTCTGTTCAAGTTTATAAACTTTGGCATCGGGGAAATCCTTTTTGAAATCAAGGATATTGCTGATTTCCGCACCGCGCCAGCCGTAAATACTCTGGTCCTCGTCGCCGACGACGAATATGTTACCGTAGCCTTTCGCAAGTTGTCGGACAAGGCGATATTGAATTTTGTTGGTGTCCTGAAACTCGTCAACGTGGATATATCTGAAACGGCGTTGATAGCGTTCCAAAACGTCGGGATTTTCATCGAAAAGTTTCACCGTGTTGATAAGCAAATCGTCAAAATCCATTGCGTTGTTGTTTTTGAGTTCCGCCTGATAAAGGTCAAAAAGGCGCAAGGTTTCTTTTTTTATCTTGCTTTCCCCTATGCACGCTTCGGCGTACTCCTTTGGATCGCGATTAAAACTTTTTATGCGTTTGATATGACCGTAATAGGTGTCGAAAAGTTTTGCGTTTTTCTCGTTATCGGCGTCCGACGGCGACTTCATAATGCGCTTTAATACACGCGCGCATTCCGCCTCGGCATAGATACTGAAATTCTTGCCATAGCCGATTCTTTCGCATTCTCTGAAAAGTATCTGGGCGCACATGCTGTGGAAGGTGCTTATCCATACTTCGCAACTTTCGCCCAGCATATTCGCGACGCGCTGTTTCATTTCGCCCGCGGCTTTGTTCGTGAAAGTAATCGCAAGTATGTTGTAAGGATCGACGTTCATATTTTTGACAAGGTAAGCGACGCGCGTCGTAAGTACGCGCGTTTTTCCGCTGCCCGCCCCGGCAAGCACCAAAAGCGCGCCTTCCGTATCGACAACGGCACGCCTTTGTTCTTCGTTCAGATTTTCAAGAATGGATAAATCGGTCATAGGAAAGATTATATCATAATTCCCGTCTTAAAACAAATGTTTTAAGGTTATGCCGACAGATAATAATACAAACGTTGCCAAAACGTCGATATTTCAGCGCTTTTATGAAAAATGCTCGCTTGTAGTACGAAAAGTACAACCGCGTTCGCCTTTTCCAAAAATCATCTGAAATCTCGGCGTTTTCGGTTGTGAACAAGTTTTCCGTCGTGTTTTTAGAATAAGACAAGGCACGCGAGCGGCTTAATACTTTACCGTATAAGCCGTGAGCGTAACGCAGTATTGTTCAAAAACACGGCGGAAAACCTAAGTTCGTATTATTATCTGTCGGCATGCCGGACAAGAATAATACAAACCTTGCCAAAACGTCGAATTATCCGCTTTCAAAACAAAAACGCCGTCGCTTTCGCGGCGGACGTTTTCTTCCATTCCCCCAATAATTCTTATCCGTAAACTTTCTTATCGTCATTCATTTCACGATAAAGTTGCTTCACACATTTATAGGCTTCCGCAAGACGGAATATGTAACGCTGACGTTCGACCGACGTCATCTTTTCAAACTTGTCCTGATCGATAAGGCACGTTATGGGATTTCTGTCGTTGCCGCTTTCGATAATCGAACACATTTTGCAAAGCGTATCGTTGTTTTCCACAAGTTTAAGAAGAACGTCGTACTTTCTCAAAGGAATAACGCCGACAAACGTCGGAAAATTGCCGTTTTTAAGCATTCTCGATTTTGCCTCACGTGCGTACTGCTTGAATGTTGAATTTGCCATAAATATAACTTCCTCCAAATCATTAATATGTTTATATTTTACTACTTTGTACGAAAAAGTGAAAACGAAATAAACCAATTTATTGACAAATATTTTGACATATGGCGTGTTATTTAATAATTTTTGGCATATGTGCAAAAATGCGGATTTTAACGTTTTTTTACACTTTTTTTATATACAAAAGTAAATAAACGTCAAAAAATATCGAAAACGACGCGTAATTTTCGCACAATTCTTCTTTTTTTAAGAAAATCATTGCGTTTATACCGCTTCCGTTAAGTTTGTTTCGGGTTTTGTCGAATTTGAGAAATCCATAAAAAAACGCCGACTTTCGTCGGCGCGGAAGCCTAAATATCAGAAGTTTTCTTTCGATTTGTCGTATTGCGAAAGGCTCAGTTCCATAAGGTCGTTTTCGGCGGCAAGCATATCGACAATGCGTTTTACGATACGCATAAGTTCGGAATCTTTTGTATAATCGGCTTTCGCCATAAAGTTGATGCGCCCCGCTTTCATCATTTTGCGCGCGTTTTCCTGCTCGTCTGCGTAAACGCCGATGCTGTGCCCGCCGTTGAGCCTTGTTACCTTCATGCTCGGGACGTCGGTCAGCCCGTCGCCAATATAAATCATATTGCAAAACGGAATGCGACGGTTTCTTTCTTCCATCGAATCGTTCAGGTTTTTGTCATCCGACACGTCGAAAATACCCTTGTTTATGCGGTACAAAAACTGGATTTTACTTGTATAATTCAGCGCGACCGCAGGCCAGTACGGCACGCCGTATTCGTCGTAAACGAACTCGCTTGCGAAAATTTCACAGAAATTCTTTGCGATTTCCGTGCCCTCGATGATTTTTTTCAGACCGCTGCTGATGATGTAATGCTCGATAACGACGCCTTTGCTCTTGCCGTATTCGTTGACGGCGTCGAACCACTCCGTCACGCCGGGATAGTAATTGACGTCTTTGCCGAGTTCTTTCAGGGTGTCCGCGGTCAGCACCGACTTTCCCCTTGCCCGCTCGATCATAAAATACATCATCGCAAGGATACCGTCCATTTTCTTTTCGTGCGCCATGTTGTTGCAATCGCGCCAAAAGTCTTCGGGCGTCATGCCAAGGCTCGGGATAAAGCCGTAGTCCTGCATATCCTTGTCCGTGAGCGTTTTGTCAAAATCGTAAATCAATGCGACAATATTTCTTTTCATACCTTATATTATACCACGCGCGGAAAAGATATTCAAGGGATTTTTTGTGCAATAAAAAACCCCGCCTTTGCGCGGGGATTATCAAAAGAATTATAAGTTTTTCACAAAGAATTATTTTCTAAAAACCTCATCTAGCGTCTTTCCGTTTGTGTTCTTCCATTCCACCCAACCGTTTGTCGATCCGCCCAGAATAAAATCGCTTGCGCCGCTCGGCGTATTAAACTCCAACGTTATTTTTAAAATATTGCTCCCGTTTTGCATAACAATATCGCCGCTAGCCTGCAACTCTGCTCTCTGTTTATTATATTTTTCAAGGGTGGCTGATTTTGCAAGATTAATTTGAGAGCCTTCCAACACTTGAAATTTATCCCCCATATAAACCCCATATGCAAGAATTCCGTTTCTTGTTGTATGGAAAATCTCACGGTTATCGTTATATTGTTTGGCATCGTCCATTTTATAACCGAGAGTAGCCATTATAAACTGAATTTCGTCATAGACTTCTTCAATAGACGGGAGGTCATATTCGTCGATTTCATACTTTGGACTGACAGAGTTTTCTACCTTATAACGCTTGGATTCGTGCGCTTTTAAAATAGCATATTCTTCAAGACCGCTTATCATATCTAATGAAAAAGTCTTGTTGTCTGCAAGAAACATTATTGCCTTATTCCAAAAATCTTTTGAACGATTATGATCATCAAGTCGGGCAATACCGTTTCTTGTTTGTCCAATATAAATTTGTGCTATCTTGTTTTCGTCATTCTCGTTGATTAAATAATATATACCAGGTCTTGTGATGGCTGAAATTTTCTTTGCCTCCGACAACAATGGTCGCGGTATTACATATGTGGTAATTGTCGACAAATGTCGACGTATAGAACGAATTCCGTCCGGTTGCCCGTTGTAATAAATTGTTTCAAGTTTTTTGCTCGTAGCCATATTTTTCCCTATCTGTTTAAAATTATTTTTTAAAAGCGTAAAATTATCCTTACGCAATAACTTGCGGATTCATCGTAAAATAATTGTGCCCGGCTTCATTTTTAAACTGGTCGAATTCGACCACTTAAAAGCTAGGATATTGAGTTGTTTCCATAAGTCCATAATTGTATCGTGTCGATTCTGCACATTCAATTTTGATTATATTATAGCACGTCCTGACGACCAAATCAATCGCAATGCGAATGCGTATTGTTCTTTCCGTCAAAAAATAAAGAGTCCAATACCGGACTCTTTACGTTAAAACGTAGCACTTTTTACAACGTTTGCATTATGTGTTGGCGTTTTATTCGGGTTTATTCTCGTCGATGGTCTGGATTCTCTTTTCGGCGCGCGCCGCTTTTTTCGCCTCGTATTTTTCTTTCAACTTGTCTTTAAGGGGTTTATAGCCTTCCTTTTCCTTGTTTTTCGCAATTCTTTTTTCGATATACTGCATAAGTTTGACAAGGATAATAAGGATTGCGATCACGATAAACACCGCAAGCACTCCGTACCCCATGATTTCCAGGGATTTCATTACGTTTTCTTTGACTGCCGATACTGCGTATAACATAGTTTCGCCTCCTTATAAAACAAGACCGATGATAAGACCGCCGACGATTGCGGACGCGATTTGTCCCGAAACGTTTGCGCCGACAGCGTGCATCAGAAGGTGGTTTGTAGGATCTTCCTTAATTCCCATTTTCTGCACTATACGCGCGCTCATGGGGAATGCGGAAATACCAGCCGCACCGATCATGGGATTGATTTTTTCTTTGAGGAACAAGTTCATGACTTTTGCAAGCATCACGCCCGAGAACGTGTCGAAAATGAATGCACAAAGCCCCAGCCCCATAATCATAAGAGTCTGGACGGTTATGAAGTTTTCGGCTTTCATCGTAAACGCGATGGTGATGCCCAAAAACAGCGTAACAAGGTTTGTCAGCACGTCTTTTGCGGTGTCGGTAAGGTAATTCAGCACGCCGCACTCTCTTATGAGGTTGCCGAACATAAGCATGCCGACAAGCGACAACGACGCGGGCGCGATAAGCCCCGACACGATCGTTACGAGAATGGGGAACAGAATTTTCGTGCGTTTCGAAACCGAAGCGGGCTTGTATTCCATACGGATCAGACGCTCTTTTTTGGTTGTCGTGAGTTTGATGACCGCGGGCTGAATGATCGGCACGAGCGCCATATACGAATACGCGACGACCATAATGGGTCCGACGTAATTACTTTTTAAGGTTTGCGCGACGACAATCGACGTAGGTCCGTCCGCCGCCCCGATAATACCGATCGACGCAGCGTCTTCGATGCTGAATCCGCAAGCCGCGGCAAGCAAAATCGTCAAAAATATGCCGAATTGCGCCGCCCCGCCGAACAAGAACAACTTCGGGTTTGAAAGCAGCGGTCCAAAATCGATCATCGCGCCGATACCGATAAAGAGTACAAGCGGCATAATCTCGTTCATTTCGATTCCGATTGCGAAAAGACTGCTCATTACGCCCTCCGCGCCCGAAAACGGAATGTTGATAAGAATCGCACCGAATCCCATCGGCAACAACAGCGCGGGTTCCATATCCTTTTTGATTGCAATGAAAATCAACAGCGCGCCGAGACACCACATTATTACCTGTTGCCAGGTAACGGCTGCTATGGTTTCGTACAAAAATTCCATAAATCCTCCGAAAAAATATGGCAAGACTGTTCAACAGTCTTGCCAATTGTGATTAAACCAAAATAAAAATTCGTGTTATTGACTTAATCTCGTCTTATAAAGACGACGGCTACTCCCTATTACGAAATAATAATATTAAATCGCAAAAACATTGTCAACGGTTTTCAGTTAAGTCTTACTACCCAGCCGAATTCGTCCTTGATTCTGCCGTACTGAATCCCGGTGAGAGTGTCGTAAAGCCAGCCGGTGATTTTGCCCATTTTGCCGTCGTTTATGGTCATCACGTCGTCCTTGTAGCCGATTGTGCCGACGGGAGAAATAACCGCCGCCGTACCCGTGCCGAACGCCTCGTTAAGTTTCCCTTCCTTATAATCCTTTTCAAGTTCGTCGATGGAAACCGCGCGTTCTTCGACAGTGTATCCCGCGTGTTTCAGAACTTTGATCGCGCTGTCGCGGGTGATGCCGGGGAGTATCGTGCCGTCAAGCCACGGCGTAACGACTTTTCCGTCCAGAACAAAGAACATATTCATGCTACCGACTTCGCCGACGTACTTTTTCTCTTTCGCGTCCATCCACAAAACCTGCTCGTACCCTTTCTGTTTCGCAACTTCCGCCGCAAGCAGACTTGCCGCATAGTTGCCGCCGCATTTGCACTCGCCCGTGCCGCCGAGAGCCGCGCGGTTGAACACGTCTTCAACGTAAATACGCGTGGGTTCGAGCCCGTGAGCGTAATAACTTCCGACAGGACTTAAAATAACGAAGAAAATGTATTTCTTGCTGGGGTGCACGCCAAGGAAGTTTTCGTTTGCGATCATCGTCGGACGGATATAAAGGCTGGTGCCGGGGTCTGTCGGGATCCAATCCTTTTCGATGCGGACAAGTTCAAAAATACCTTCCAGCACTTCGTCCACGGGAAGTTCCGCCATGCACAGACGTTTCGCGCTTCTGTTCATACGAAGGATGTTGTCGCGCGGACGGAACATCGTAATTTTTCCGTCGGTGTTTTTATAGGCTTTCATGCCCTCGAAAATTTCCTGACCGTAATGGAAAACGACGCTTGCCGGGTTCACCGCGATGTCAGAAAAAGGTCTGATTTCTACCTCTCCCCATTTGCCGTCGACGTACTCCATATAAAGCATGTGGTCGGTGAAGTATTTTCCGAACCCGAGGTTTTTGAAATCGGGTTTTTGCTTCAAGTTTTCAGTCAAAGTGATTTTCATATCTATACCTCAAATTTTATTCAAAAACGTAATAAGCGGTTGCGCCTTTTAAGACCGAAACCTGCCCCAAAAGCGCGCACGTAATATCCTTTTCGATATTGTCCGCGTCTTCCTTCGGCACCGCAATCGTCATTTTAACGTTGTCGGCAAAATCAGTGCTTAAAGTTGCAAAAATCTTGCCTTTAAGTGCCTGTAACAGCGCGTTGTACATTTCGTACCCACACTTGATTTCCAGCAAAACGCCAACGACGTTCTTAACTATTTTTGCATTTTCGACGGTCTCGGCAACGGCGCGCGTATATGCGGAAACAAGCCCGCCCGCGCCCAGTTTCACGCCGCCGAAATATCTCGTGACGACCGCAGCCGTCATGAAAATTCCTTTCTTTTTCAACACTTCCAGCATAGGCTGTCCCGCCGTGCCCTGCGGCTCTCCGTCGTCGGAAAAGCGTTGTTCCGTGCCCGCCGAGTTACTTATGAAAGCATAGCAGTTGTGGGTTGCGTCGGAATACTTTTTCTTCACGCTTTTCACAAACGACAAAGCGTCGTCGAAACCGTCGATTCTTTTCAAAGTGCAGATAAACCTGCTTCTTCGAATGACGATTTCGTGCGTCGTTTCGCCCGTTGCCGAAAGATAAAAATCCATTATTTCACGCTAACCTTGAAGTGAACTTTTTTGCCCTTGTGAATGATAAATTCGCTTTCCGTTACTTCCGCGTTGACGTCCGTTACCTTGTCGTCGTTCACGCGGATACCGCCGCCTTCGATAAGACGACGAGCCTCGCTTTTGCTCGGAGCGACGCCGATTGCGACAAGAATATCGATGACTTTCGTCGTGCCTTCTTCAATTGTTTTTTCGGGCATTTCCGCGCCGTCGCCGAACGCGCCTTTCGACTGTTTCAAGGAAAGATCCGCGTCGTCTTTGCCGTGGACGAGTTTGGTGAGTTCATAGGCAAGCACTTCTTTCGCGCGGTTCATGCGTTCGTCCTTGTATCTGCAAAGTTCCGCGATTTCGTCAAGGTCGATTTCGGTGAGAAGTTTCAGGCATTTTTCGACATCCGCGTCGTCGATATTACGCCAGTACTGGAAGAATTCGTAAGGCGAGGTTTTTTCGCGGTCGAGCCATACCGCGCCTTTCTGGGTTTTGCCCATTTTCTTGCCTTCGGAAGTCGTGAGAAGCGCGGACGTCATCGCAAACGCGTCCTTGCCCTCTTTGCGCCTTATAAGGTCGACGCCCGCAAGCATATTCGACCACTGATCGTCGCCGCCGCATTCGAGCTCGCACCCGTATTTTCTGTTGAGAACAAGAAAGTCGTACGCCTGCATCAGCATATAGTTGAATTCCAAAAATGTAAGACCTTTTTCAAGGCGTTGTTTATAACATTCCGCCGTAAGCATTTTGTTGACGGAAAACACGCTGCCGATTTCACGCAAAAAGTCGATGTAGTTCAGGTCTTTCAGCCAGTCGGCGTTGTTAACCATAATCGCGGCGTTTTCGCCCTCGAACGACAAAAATTTACTCATTTGTTCCTTAAAGCAATCGCAGTTATGTTGCACGGTTTCGGCGGTCATGACCTTTCTCAAATCGCTTCTTCCCGACGGATCGCCGATCATACCCGTGCCTCCGCCGATAAGGATAATGGGACGATGCCCCGCTTTCTGCATCCATCTCATGACGATAAGCTGAATGAAGTGTCCGACGTGCAGGCTGTCCGCCGTCGGATCGAAGCCGATATAAAACGA
>OHQT01000471.1_pt1 | contig 21772 bp, 17 predicted proteins | sample 1578221 | NCBI WGS metagenome assembly OHQT01 (sample SAMEA3879547, study PRJEB24766) | human gut metagenome | biome: human-associated habitat; feature: feces | place: USA | collected 1985/1987
AGAAAAAATCGGGATCAATATCATAAAAGAAAGCCAAAACGCACGATATCCGGAAGTAAGTCTGTCGTTGGCACATATCTGGATCAGCAATACTATGTTTACTATGTGTATGACTAAATAAAATGCATTCCATACTTTGGATATTGCAAAAATCGCCCAAAGTATGATCGCCATGTGTGCCGCAATGCAGCAACCGATCCACAACGTTCTGGATCGCATCAGATACTTTATTCTTTTTCTCTTCATCATTCACCTCCGTTCTTTCTTCTTTCGTAACTTATATTTTTGTCAAAAGAGGTAAGCCGCTTCGCTTTTGTTTTAATAGTTCTCTGCCTTTACTTCGAAATAGCTTTGCGGATGTGCGCATGCCGGGCAGATTTCCGGCGCCGAAGTCCCCACTACAATATGTCCGCAGTTTCTGCATTCCCACACTTTCACCGTGGATTTTTTGAAAACTTCCGCCGTTTCGATATTTTTCAACAGCGCGCGATATCTTTCTTCGTGGTGTTTCTCGATCGCCGCGACAAGTCTGAATTTCGCCGCAAGTTCGTGGAAGCCTTCTTCTTCGGCTGTTTTTGCAAAGCCCGCATACATATCCGTCCATTCGTAGTTTTCGCCCGCCGCTGCGGCAACAAGGTTTTCCGTTGTGTTTCCGATTCCGTTAAGTTCCTTGAACCAAAGTTTGGCGTGTTCTTTTTCGTTGTCGGCGGTTTTCAGAAACAGGGACGCGATTTGTTCATAGCCCTCTTTTTTCGCAACCGACGCAAAGTAAGTATACTTGTTTCTTGCCTGTGATTCGCCCGAAAAAGCCGTTTCGAGGTTCTTTTCGGTTTTTGTACCTGCATATTTGTTCATTTTTCTTCTCCTTATAAAATATTTTATATTATGGAAACGGCACGCTGTCGCGTGCGTTTGTTTAACGATTATGCGCGTTTTCTCTTAATGACGACCAACGTAACCACGATGATTGCCATAAGCACTGCCGCGCCGCCCACGCCTGCGCCGATGCCGATTGCCAGCGTGTTTGTTTTCGCTTTGGGCGCGACGTAGTCTTCTGCAAAGATGAAGTAGCCGAGATTATCGGTTTCAAACGTTACGGTACCGTCGCCGTTATCGACGTAGTTTACTTCCGTCCATTCGCCGTTGTTGTATCTGATGAGTTTCGCGCCGTTTGCGCTGACGTTCATCGTTACGGTTGCGGGGCTCATAAGTCTGGGCTGTTTGTCGGCATTCATAAGGACGCTTTTGTTCTTATATTCGCTGAGCGACAGGAAGTAGACCTTGCCAGCGACGTACTCTTTGCCAAAGATTTCCTTATTTTGTCTTAAACCGTTGGTGAAGTTATCGCGGCTTGCGGCGTTGTTTCTGTCGAGTATGCAGAAGTAAACGGTGTATCCGCTGTCAGCCTGCGTCCAGCTGCCCGAGATCGTGCCGATGCCGTTATCTTCCAGCACTTTATCGTCGGGAACATTGACGTCGCCGCCCCATACCGAGTTAAGTTCGTTTTCGGTGATGGAAATCGTCGCTTCGATTATGCCGTCCGCCGACACGGCACGGGTATATCTTTCGGATTCCGCACTGCTGTCGACCGTCCAGGCGCCGCCCTTGATAAGTCCTTTATGAACGACTCTGTAAGGATATCTGCCTTCGCCCACAAGTCCCGCAGCGTTATTCACGACCTTGTAACTGGCGTCGCTGACGCGATAAACGATGACAAAGTCTTTTGCGATTTCTTTGTAGTTGCCGCCGACGGAGTCTTTGTCGATAAGATTTTCAACCGTGGGCAGATTGAACGATTCGCCTACGTTTGCCGTGATATCGACAAGGTTGAATTTCGCGCCGTTAACGTTGATTTTGCGGGCGAGCGAGACCGAGCCGATGAAATTTTCGTTGCCCTTATATCTCACGCGGACGTAGCATACGCCGCCACCCTGACGGACGGGAGCACTGCCGAGAATCGTCTTGAAATCTTCGTCAAAGGAATATTCGTAAACGATGTCGTTTGCGCCGACGACCATGCCGTAAGTCGTCTTGTAGTAATTGAACGCGTCGTCGACCTTTTGCACTTTTTCCGCGAAGTCTTCGCCGTATTTTGCGTCGTACGTAACGGACGCGTCTTTAATCTTAATTTCGGTGCCGATTCTTTCAATCGTGAAAGTTTGTTCAAGAATGTATTCGTTATTCAAGCGCGATACCGTGAACTTACCGTAGTAAACGCCAGCGTCGATTGCCTTGTCAACGGGCACCCATACACCGTCTGCGCCCTTCTTGAAGTATTCCTCCGATTCAATTGTCAACTGTGACGGGCTTATGACTTTAAGCGTGTATGCCGCAGCGTTGTACGGAGCGCTGAACTTATCGACGCTGCCTTTTTCGTTGAACATTTTATTTTCAAACTTGACGTCCGAGAAGTCAAGCACGGACACGACTTTGGTTTCCGTGTCGTTGAAGCCCGTTATTTTTTTGAAGTTGCTTTTCGCGCCGAAGCTTTCGATTTTCAACGTATATTGATACGCGCCCGAAGTGGTGTCGTAAACGCCGTCATTAATGTTGACGTTGATAATGAATGTTTTGCCGTTCTGATCGACGACGACGGGCTGATACTGACGCTGTGTGAAGTCGATTTCACCGATGTCGAGTTTGTTTTTGAGTTCGGTATCCTCATAGTATTCGATTGCGTAAACGATGTCTTGCGACAGCTCGAAGCGGTGACCGTTGATGATGCAAACGCCGCCTTTTACGAACGTATCGAGCACCCAGACGGTTGCGCCTGCTGGCAAAACGTCAACGTTTTCGGTCTTTGCCTTGCCGTTTTCGTCCTTGCTGTACGCGATATAACCTGCGCCGTCTTTCTGATAAATCACAACTTCGCCTGCGCCGATTTCATTGATGTAGTAGTAATTGCCGTTCGTGTCGACAGCGTAAATACCGGTGATTTTCGCGCCGCCGATTTCGCGCGGAGAAATGGTGACCGTAACAACCGCCTCGGTAACGTTCAGGACGTAGTTTTTGCTGTCATTGCCGGTAATACCCAGCGTGACTTTGCAATCGGGATAAGTGCCGACGTTGATATTTGTCGTATTGCCCGTGCTTGTGTGCAGTTTCACGTCGTCGCCCGATACAACGCCGCCAAACGTATAGCTGCTGATTTGGAACGCCGTTTTGTTGTCGAAAGGTTTATCGACGTTATTCACTGTAACCGTGATGGTTTTGGGCGTTACGGTAACCGTCGCTTCGACGGTAACGTCTGTCAGGTCATAGAATTTTTGTCTTTCGCCGACGAGTTTGAAATCGTTGACGTTAAAGGTATATGTGCCGACGTCCTTGCCGGGCAGGATAATCGTGCCGTATTCGAGCGTGATGTTGTCCGTGCCTTGCAGTCCCTCGATACTAAACGTGCAGTTGTCCGAGTTCGTCAGAATCGTATTTTCGCCGTTATAAATCTTTGAGGCGATAAGCGTGATTTTGCCGAGTTTGGCTGGTAGGATATCGATATACGCTTTGGGTGCGCTTGCGGAGCCGCCCGCGTTTGTGATCTGGTAATTGTTGTTCAGTTCGCCCGCGATTTCGATATTTATAAGCGACGCGCGAAGCCCGGGGTTGACGGCAATGCTGTCAAGCTGGAACGTGCCTTTCCATTGGATATTTTTCCATTCGTCCGCTTTGTCGCCCAAAACCTTATCGAGCACCAATAAAGAGCCGTCGCCCGAAACGTAGTCGGTCATTGCGTAGTTGATGGTGCCGTTATAAACAAACTTCGCATGTTCGTAATTCTCGTCGATCGTAAGGCGGGCTTTTCTTATTTCGTGCGTGCCGACGACGAATTTGCCGTCCACGAGGGTGATGACGTTGCCGTTTACGTCAAAGAAAACCTTTTCATATTCGTCGATGAGCGCAGCCGTATAAGCCGAGCCTTCGACGTAGGAAGCCAGGACGTTGCTGACAATCACGTGTCTTTTTCCTGCATTAACGCCGTCGTACGCCGCGTCGAAAGTAATGCCGATTTTCCCCGACGGGATAGTGCCTGCAAACTTGTTCGACAACGTGTACGAAACAAGCGACGTACTTACGTCGGTCGTATTGTTGAAGTATCTTCGGGCGTTCGTATCGATGTTGAAGTTGACGTTGATCTTTGCCCTGTCAAGGTTGACGTTGTAGATGGTTTCCTCGTTTGTATTGCCCGCTTCGTCGACAAGCCAGAATCTGACCTGAATTTGCGTGAGGCCTGAAACGTTTCTGCCCTCGAACAAATCCATATAAACGTCGTTTGTATCAAGCGAAAGTTCCTTTGCCTCGCCCACGACGCCGTCACGGGTGATTGCGTAATAAAGAGTCATCGGGCTGCCCAAAAATTCGCTGACGTAGCCGTCTTTCCCGACTTGTTTGTAGTTAAGGTTCACAAGAAGGGGCAGTAAGTCGGCATACGCGTCTGTCGAGAAGTCAAGAAGCCTTGCGATTTCGGGCTTGTATCCGTTATAGTTGTCGTATTTCACGGGAACGTCAACGGTGTACGTGATATTTGACGAATTATAAATCGCTTGGAAATAATAGATGCGTTCGTATCCTTCGGGCGAAGTTTCGTCATAGCCTATGATATATTTGTTATCGACGATTTTGTCGTTGATGCTCACCCATTTGGTTTGTGTACCTACGAAAACGCCGTTTTTAAGGGTGCGATAACTGATTTGATAGGTTATGTCCTTGATGGAAGAGAGCGTGTTGAACTCGATAACGACGTTCTGATTCGTCCATTCGCCGTTATACGCGCCACCGTTTTTAAGGTAAATTGCGGTTTCCCATTTTTCGGGCAGGTTCTTGTTGTCGTCGATTGTGAAATGGTGATAACCGCTGTAAACGGCGTGGTTTGCCCAGCCTTTTTGTATGCTGTTAAAAAGTGCGATTTGTTCCGCACTCGCGCCTTCGTAGAATCGTCCGACCGTATCGATCGCTTTGAACTTGATTGCGTATTCGCCCGTTTCAAGTCCCGAAAGGGTGAAGATGTCGGAGCCGGGGTTGTTGATTGCAATGCCTGTCTGCCCTTCGATTTCAACGTAAATGCCGTCAACCTTTTTGTAAAGGGTATAGAAATACTTGACGTCGCCGCGATTGTCGTCGTCTTCAAGAATGGGTTTGAATTTTATGGTGTCGGTATAAAAATATGTGACGCCGTCGTTTTCGTTAAAAACGCTTTCGGTAAGGAGAGCAACTTCGTCCAATGCCGCAGGCGGGGTGTAGTCGATACCGCCGCAGAATACCGTCAATGTTTTTCCGCTGACTTTATTAACGTTTGCATAATTTACGAGATACGCAGTGTCGGTTTCGATAGGCAAAAGCCCGTTGTCTTTTCCGTCGTAAATGACCGTGACGTAAAGCCCGCGGAAAGAACCCGTTGCGGGGTCGTTATTGTCAAACGCAAACGGCTGCACCGTTATGCTTTCCAAACCTACCGGATAACGCAACGTTTTCAGCTGTTCTGCGGTATAATCATCTCTTTTGTATGTTTTTGGGGAGCCGTCCGTTATTGCGCCTTCGCCGCTATATGCTTGAAGAAGATTAAAACCTTTGATATCCGCCTCTTTAAGTCCGAAGAATTTGTCAAAAAGCAGGAAGGAGAACTGCTTTGATTGAGTTCCGTCGGTGCGGATCGACGTCAACTTGTTGAACATAGGATCAAGAACGTCTTCGCCGTTCAATGCCCAGTCAAGGTTGCCGACAATATTGTTGTCGGTGGTATAAAGATTCGATATGTTTTCAATGGTGTCCAAAACCGCAATGTCCGGTTTGGTTGTTCCGTCCCATGCTGCGGTAACGGGTATGAAAAAGCTCGGGTTATCGACAGACTTGACCTTAATCGTGATTTCAAGCCCTCTGATTTCCGTGCTTTCGCCTGCACCGGCTTCTTCGCCGCCTACATAAGCAAGTATGTATTGATTGCTTGACGTAACTTTCCATTTGGTTCCGTTATTGAAAGTGTCGTTTACATAATCGGAGTTATCGTCGATTAGTTGTACCGAAGACGCAAATGAAACAAACTCCATTGTGTTTTGCATTTTATAATAGCTGACAGCACTGCTAATGTTGGAGCTGATTTCAATCGTCGCGCCAAGCGAAACAAGAACATCGGGCAGTTTATAATACGCATATAAACGATGCCTAATATTACCAATCGTATTAGGTCTCAATAAAGCGTGTTCATCGTTACGTTCGACACCGATGATACCTCCAAGAACCCCACCAATCCAAGCGAAGTAGTTAGTGTATGTAGAAGGTCTGTAAGAAAATACGGCAATATTCCCGTCCGCATCTGCCTTAAAAGGCACGTTCCATTTCCAACCTGACGCATCTATCGCCAGTTCCTTGGTCGACGGTTCGCTTGTCGCTGCCGCAAAAGCCGTTTTGTTATCAATCGCACCCACGCGCGTAAAAGAAATTGCGCTGACAAGCAGTGCGACTGCAAGCATAAACACTAATGCAAGTCCGCTGATACGAAGTAAGTTTTTGCTTGATTTTTTTGCTCTCATATCTCTCCTCCGATACGCCGGAAAACCCGGCGGTATAGCCATAGTATGTGCAATTTTGGGCATAATGCGCCCAAAAGTTATTGCTATAAATATAATATACAAGATATTACAACCGAATGTCAAGTTTTTTTGTGTTATGACGTGCCATTTTGCACGTCCCGTTTTTGCCGTTACCCTGGTAAAACATCGTATACTCGTTGTCTTACGTGCAACGCATTCTATGTCATTGCGAGCGCATTGCCTATTTGGGGACCCCGCGGGATACTGTGTACCCGTGGGGAAAAAGCGCAAACAAGAAAAAGAGTGAGCGTTATCGTTCGCGATAACGTGATTTCAAAAGCGCAGTTTCGCCGCATCGCCCGGAAGGGAACCCTTTTCATAAAACCCACGCAAGATACTTGTACTTGTACTTGCGTGGTAAAAAGCACCTTGTGCGCCTAGCCGGCATAAACTGCCTTATGGAACTTTCGCGGCTCAACGTCATTGAACTCACAAATCTTGCCCTGTCCGTTGCGACGATACTGACGCGCGACCTTACCGTGTCCGAGACGGAATGTCTTTTGAAATTCCTTTGCATCGTGCGCGACGATATATCGCTCATACTTTGCGACAAACGCAACGACAAGTCCTGATACGTTACCACTTCCGTTCGACACTCTTTATATCATTACAATGCGGTTACCCTTCCGGGAGATTGCCACGTCGCTTTGCTCCTCGCAATGACATAAGTGCGTTGCACGGGATAGAATAAAGAAGGTACGAAAATTTTGCAAATAGGTTCCGGTAAACAAACTCTTGTTATATTCCGTACGAAGTACTGTGTCATTGCGAGCGAAAAAACGGGGACCCCACGGGATACTTTGTACCCATGGGGAAAAGGAATAAACAAGCAAAAGACAAGCATTTTCGCTTTTAGCGTGAAATGATTGGTCAAAAGCGTAGTTTATGACGCGTGGCAATCTCCCGGAAGGGTTTCCTTGTTATAATATCCCGTGCGCCGCTGTCAATATGACAATGACTGCTGTCAATATACACAACATATTACGCTTTTCAATTTCAAAAAAACCTTCAAAAAATTTGAACTCAACAAAACGAAAAACGGCGGTTTTCCAAAATCGTATTTTCCGTTTCGCCCGATAATACGTCGGTTTTGACAAAACGTCGGCGATTTTGTATAATATAATTATGAAATACGATAAAAAAGGATTCACTCTTGTGGAGCTTATCGTCGTAATTGCGATTATGGCGGTGCTTGCCGGCGTCGTTTCGGGCGCAACCGTGGGCATACTCAACAAGAAAACCGACGAAGTCAACTACATATACAACGGAAAACAAATTTCTGCACAAATCGTTTCGTGGGCGCAGGAAGTCGTTGAACGCCCTTCGTTCTTCACCGAACTTACGGGGATCGAAATCGACGTGACAGATCTTTTGTTGTATGGCAGTATCGACCAAATATGGACGGATGCGTACTCGGAAGCCGCTTACAATACCTTGAAAAACAGGTTTTCGTCCTTAAAATGGGCTGATTCGTACGGCGTTCCCGAAAAAAAGGGGACTTTTTCCGCCGATTTTAACACAGAGCAAAAAGCGATTTATCTTTATTACAAGGGAAAATCGCAAGAATATCGTGAAGTATATTACAAAATTTACCTGAGCGGTGAAAACGTCGTCACCGAAAAAGGCACAGGATTTTAACGTTGTTTCCCTTATTTATTCCTGGCTCGGCTATCTGAACATCTGTTCCTGACGTACTTTCTTATGCGGTTTTTCACCTTTGCGTAATTTTTCGGCAGGACGTATTTCCAATTCCCGTCGTTCGTCCCCGGGGTATTCATTCTCGCCTCCGAGCCCTGCAACAGATAGTCCTGCATAGGCACGATGACGAATTTCGCGCGGGAGCGCATTACCCTTTTGAAAGTTTTATCAAAGACGTTTTCGTCGGTTGCGCCGAGAGTTTTTTTGACGTACTCTTTTGTGCCGTCATCGAGCGCGTCGTACCAACCTTTCAGCGTATCGTTGTCGTGCGTGCCGGTGTAATAGACGGTGTTATACCTTACGTTTTCCGGCAGATGCTCGTTATCGCTCTTGCCGTCGAAAGCGAACTGAAAGACTTTCATTCCGGGGAAGCCGGTACGTTTCACAAGGCGGCGCACCTTATCGGTGATAATTCCGAGGTCCTCGGCGATGATTCTGCCGTCGAGGTCAAGCCCGTCGAAGATTTTCGTGCCGACGCCCTTCACCCACCTGCCGATTTTTGCGGTTTTCGCGCCTGACGGCACGGCGTAGTAGCTTTCAAACGCGCGGAAGTGGTCGATGCGGATTTTGTCGAAAAATTGCAGCTGATGCAGCAAGCGGTGATGCCACCACAAAAAGCCGTCCGACTGCTGTTTTTTCCAGTCGTACAGCGGATTGCCCCACAGTTGCCCGTCGGCGGAGAAGTAATCGGGTGGCACGCCGGCGACCTCTTTCGGGCGCATATTTTTGTCAAGCCTGAATATTTCAGGGTGCGCCCAGACGTCCGCGCTGTCGTACGCGACGTAGATGGGAATATCGCCGATAAGCGCGACGTTTTTGGATTTTGCGTAGTCTTTAAGCGCGGTTAATTCGCGAAAGAACTCGAACTGTAAAAACCGCCAGAAATCGCACTCGTCTTGAAGCGCGGCGATTTTTTCGTCGGACAGCGTATCGCGCCGTCTTTCGTCCTTTTCCCACGTATCGAACGACGAAAACCCGTTTTTGACTTTGAGCGCCATAAACAGCGCGAAGTCGTCCAGCCAATATTCGTTATTTTCAAGAAACTTTGAATAATCGGAATTTTTTTGAAATCTTTTGAACGCGCAGCGCAGCACGTCGTATCGCGAGTTAAAAATTTCGGCGTAGTCAAGTGATTTTGTTTTGGCGCGTTTTGCCTCGTTTTCCGTCAAAAGCCCGCGTTTAACAAGCGTATTTATATCAATAAAGTACGGATTCCCCGCAAATGCCGACGGCGATTGATACGGGCTGTCGCCGAAAGACGTTGGCGATAACGGCAGCGTTTGCCAGAAATCGACCTTCGCGTCCGCCAAAAAATCGACAAAAGAAAACGCGCCCCTGGACAGCGCGCCGACGCCGTATTCAGACGGCAGACTTCCTATATGCAAAAGCACCCCGTTGAACTTTTCTTTCACTTGTGCGGTGCCTCCTCATGCGTGACCGCCTCGCCGAGCCTGTTCGCCCAGCTTTCGCAATACAGATCGTAATAGGATTTATTTTGTTCCTGTCTATAAGCAATGCACTTCTTGTTGTTGCACCATACAAACGACGGAATCCCGACGACAAACAGATACAGCGGCCCCAGAATCAGCGACTGAATGGTATGGCCGTACTCGTGCACGGACACGGTTTTTTTGTACTCATCGCCGCGCTTGCCGTTGATGAAGATAAACGCGCCCAGCGACACGCCGCCCCAATCGCCCTCGTGGAAGGTCAGGATTGCGCCGTGGTAAAAGGCGTGCTCGCACCTGACATTTTTCAGGAAAAGCAAAAACCCCAGGATGTTCTGAATCGCGCCCCAGGTGAACTGTAAAACCAGGTAAAAAAACTGCAAGATATATTTCATAATAGCGTTACTTTGTTCTTATTTTGAACGTATAGCGAATGGGATTGCCCTTATTGTTCTGATATGCGCGGTTTAGTTGTTTGCCTGCATCGTTTTCGGCGGTGGGATACCTTAGTATGTATTCTGCTTTTTTATTGGTGACGTCCGTAACGTCGTTAGCACCGTCAAACGCCGCAAACTGATTCTTGTCGTTGTGGTAGCTGACGATGAGGTAATATTCGATTTCGTCGCTATTCTCCGCCGCCGTGACGCCCACAACCTGAATGACGATATAAGGATTTCTGTTGTCCGCGCTGACAAAGGAACTGCGTTTCACCGCGTTGCAACCGTCCGGCACAAGAACCTGCGTCGGGGACGCACCGGGATCGTAGTATTTGACGGGAATGTCCAGCCCTATGACGGTCTGATAAATGCGCTTGCACACCATTGCGGAATACGTGACGTACCACCCGTTTTTCACGTCGTTGACAGCCGTGTCATCGCGCGGATCTATCTTGTTGGGATAAATATACTGCCCCGAAAGGTACGTAACCGCCGCGATCGCGTTCCTGTACATGGTCTGCGTGTCAGTTTCGGCAGCGCTCTTCTGACGGCGTTTTGTCGTGACGTAAACGGCAGGCGTAACCGCCGCGGCAAGAATCGCCATAATGGCAATGGTCACGATAAGTTCAACGAGCGTAAAGCCTTTTTTATTTTTGAAAACACGCCTTTTCATACTTATATAATTATACTACTTCGCGAGTACAGTGTCAATATATTATTTTTCATACAACTCACTATAACTTATAACATTGAAATCGGGGACCCCGCGGGATACTTTTGTACCCGTGGGGAAAGACGTGTTCACAAAATAAGGATTTGTCGCAGCATTGCTTTGTTCAATGACAGCGCGACTTCGCAAATCCGGGGACCCCAAAAGATACTTTGTACTTTTGGGGAAAAGGAGCACACAAGCAAAAGAGTGAGCATTATTGCTTGCAATAATGTGATTTCAAAAGCGAAGTGTGCGACGTGTGCGCCTATTCGTTCAGAATGTACGTGATCGTCATCGAGAACGTGCCCGAAACATCGTTTCCGTCCGGCGTCATCGAAAGATACGTCAGATTGTACGACTTCACGCGCGCGATCGCGTCGGTCACCTTGTAAAGCGTCTGCATGTCCGTCTTGTATGCGCTCGATATGGTGTAAACCTTTTTGGTGGACGTCGTGACGGGCCTGCCAAGGCTTATCTCAACGTTGAAACCAAGGTCGCCAAAGAACTTGTACAGCGTTTCCGCAATCGCCACAGAATCCTGATGTCCTGGCATATTGCTGGGTATAAGTTCTTCATTAAGGTTGTTGCTCGGACTGGTAAGTTGTTTCAACGCCGCCTCGTTTTGTCTGATTTCTTCAACGAGCTTGTTGTACCTTGCCGGGCTCACCGCGTCGATTTGCTTTTTGACCTTCGCGATGTCGCCTTCGACCGTCTGCAACTCTTCCTGAGCGGTTTTTTTGTCGTTGTTTTTCGGCATGATGCCAAGAGTGTACGTGCCGCCTACAAGCAGGAACAGGATAAGCACGAAAATCAATATTTTTTCTTTTCTGTTAATCGTCATTTTCCCGTCCTCCTTATTTGTCGCTGCCGCCGAAAAGTTTATCGTTCACGACGTCGAAACTTACCGAAAAATCGGTAGCGGTGTCCATCGACGGCTCAACGCTCTGAATATAGCCGCTGCCGTTTTCCTTAATCGCCGAAACGTAGTTTCGCATCGACTGGGAACCCTTGCCCGTAAGTTTTAACGTGATCCTTCCGTTGGTGAAAGTGAACTGCGTCACCTTGCACTCCGTCTTGTTCGCGCTTGTGAAGATTATGTCGAAAATCGTGCCGGTAAGGTTTATCGCGGCGTCGGCTTCTTTCGACGTTGCCTGCGCGCCCGCAAGTGCGTTTGCAACGCGCGTCGCGACTTCCGTCAACGACTCGTATTGGTAAATCGTGTTGCCGTATTTGTCGGTGCCTTTCGTCACGGGGTTGCCGTTTTTGTCAAGCACCACCGTGAAGTTTTTGAACTTGTCTTCGTTCTTGGCAAGCGTGTTTTTCTGGTTGGTGAGTTCCGTCTTGGCAGATTCAAGGTCGGACACGGCAGTGTTGTACTGCGAACGCGCCACAAGATACCACCCGACCATCGCGCATGCCACCACGACGACCGTAACGACAAGAATAAACTCAAACGAGGTGCTTTGCCCCGATTTTCCAATCGCCTTTTGCGCGGCGATAAAATCTATGTTTCTCTTTCTCTTTGCCATAATCCACCTCGTTATTTGAGCATTGTGCCGATAAGCGGTGCAAGCGCGTTGAAATCAAGCTGCTCAACGCCCGATACGCTTTCGGGTACGGGAAGCATCTTGACGTTAAGCCCCATGAAACCGTAAAGGTCGCTTTCGACCGACTGGAACCTGTCAAGGTCGCCCGTGATAAACACGTCGTCGAATTTGTAATCGGTATATTTCGAGCGGAAGAACTGAATCGCCTCGCTCACGATGCCGGAAAAGTCGTTGATGAAAAACGCCATTTCGTTCGCATAGTTTTCGTTGGGCATCGAATAAATGGGTTTCGACAGCGAGAAGACGTGCTTGTAATCCGCGAAAAGATACGATGTAATCGTCGTCATGCGATAGTCGACAAGCACGAAATATTGCGGCAGGTCTTCTTTCATAAAATCGACGAGTTTCGACAGCGCGCTTTGCGAAATATCGATTGCCGTAAGTTTCATGCCGACTTCGCGGCAGCACTTTTTCAGGTTTTCGATGACAAGGTTGTCTATGTACGTGATCATAAGACGCGCCTTTTTCGCTTTCTTTTTCTTTTCGCTCTTCTCTTCCTGTTCTTCCTCGCCCTCTTCGGGGGAGTTCAGCGCGGCTTCCTGCATCTCTTCGTCGGGATCTTCGATATTTCTGTCAATCTCGACAAAGTCGACGGTGTGACTTTCCGCAAGTTTTTTATCCGTGAAAAGTTCCGCCGAAATTATCGGATACAGAATCGACGGCTTTGCGTAAGGCAAAATCATCTCGCGGAACGGTATCTTGTTGTTTTCAAGGACGAATTTCGCCGCTTTCGACTTGATATCGTTTTTGCGGATCATATCGAGCATCGCTTCGGTAAGTTGAAGGTCGATATTGGTTGCGCTCGGGTCGTTCAGAAATTCACTGGGGAAATCCATATCGTAAAATTCTTTCACGGTAATTCTCTTTCCGCCCGCCGTCGCAAACATCGCTTTGAGTTTGTCGTTGTTCAAGTAGTAGTAAATCATAATTTTGCTCCAAATCTGCCCTTTATTCGGTATCCGTGCCTATCGAGTCGTACATCGAGAACATAGGCATAAGTATTGCGATAAGTATTACGCCGATGACAAGCGCCATTACAACCATAAGGGCGGGGTTTATCATTGCGGTAAGACTCTTGATTGCAGTGTCCGCTTCGTCTTCGAAATAAGCGGCAGTCTGCCCGAGAACCTCGTCCAGAGAACCGGATTCTTCACCGACGAATATCATTGTCGTAAGCAGCGGGTCGAACGCGTCGACCGTCTGCAACGCGGCGGATATCGACTCGCCGCGACGGATTGCTTCGACAGCGTCGTCGATCTGCCTTGATACGTAAGTGTTGTCCATCATCTCCGACACCATCGTCAGCGCGTCGAGAAGATGTACGCCCGAACTCGTCAGCGTGCAAAGCGAGCTTGCAAAACGCGACGTATAAATCATTTTTTGCAATTTTCCGATGCCCGGCATTTTGACTTTCATTTTGGAAACGAAAAGGTCAACCGCCTCGATTCGCTTAACAATCGGGATGAAAATAATAAGCGAGGCGACGATGCCGATAATCAGTATGTAGTCCTTCATGATGAAGTCCTTGATTTTCAGCAGGATTTTCGTGACCAGCGGCAACTTATCTTCGGACACCATCGAAATCATCTTCGGCATAATCCAGATAAGCAAAACCACAACGACGACAAGACAAATCGCCAGAACGATTTTCGGATATGACGTTGCCGATTTGATTTGCCCTTTTCTCTTTTTTTCCTTTTCGTAATAGTCCGCCATTCGGATAAGAGTCTCTTCCAGTTTACCGCTCATTTCGCCCGCCTTGACCATGCTCACGAGAAGGTTGGGGAATACGCCCGGAAGCGCACCCATCGACTCCGCAAGAGAGTTACCTTTCTGAACCTCTTCAAACAATGCGGCAAGCACGTTTTTGAGTTTCGGTTTCTCGGTGCGTTCGTAAAGCATTTCCAGCGACTTAATAAGAGGCAAGCCGGCGTTCAGCATCGACGCGAGCTGTCGGCAAAACTGCAACACCAGCGCGGTGTCGAGTTTTGAAAGTTTGCTTGCGTCGCCCTTTCCCGTGGCATGGACGTAATAGCATTTCAGACCGCGCGACGAAATGACCTGATTGAAGTCGTCTTCGCTCGTGGCGGTGATCGTGCCGCTTACGCGTTTTCCTTCCGGCGAAAGTGCCTTGTAAGAATACTTGTACATATTACCTCGCAATTATTTTGTCAAAACAAAAAATATTCTTTTGCTAATTTATTATAACATACGACTTGTTAAAATTCAAGATTAAAAAAAATTTCGGCGCAAAATATTGCAAAAACATAAAAAAATCAGGCGAAATTACGGCGGTTTAAGGTATTTTTCAAATTTTTCGGAAAATTATTTTGATTTTTTTGGCACGAGTTTTCAACACTTTCGTACGAAATTATACAGTCGTACAATAAAATTCCGCCGTGCGTTTGCTTTCCGAATTTTTCAAAAAATCGACGTTTTTTCGTAAAAATTCGCCAAAAATACGCAATTTTTTACACGCAAAATAATATACTTTATCGTTCAATTTTGCATTATAAAGTCGCTTTTATGTCAGTCAAAAAAATTCCGCCGTGCAAATTCATAATTTTTTCCGACGCGACCGAAAAAGCATTGACAATATTTTTTTCCTTTATTATAATTTATGGTACAACATACAGTTTTTTGTTCAAAATTTTAAGGAGATATACTATGGCAACAAAAAAGAATGTCAATGTCGACGACGCTTTGGAAACGGCCGAAAACGTGACGGAAACCGTTACCGATAACGTGGCGGAAAATGCGGAAAACGTTACCGAAAACGTGGCAAACAGCACGACGGAAAATGCTGAAATCGCCGCGGACGAAACGCCTTCCGTAAGTCCCGAAACCGTTGACGAAACCGAAAAAGCAAAGCAGCCTTTGAGTCTCGAAGACGCCCTTGCCGCGGCTGAATTTGCGGCAGGTCAGTATGAGTCTTTCGCCGCCGAGGAAAAGGCGGAAAAAGAAAGCGTCAGCCTGTCCGAACCGGAACCTGCGGCGGACGAATTGCCCGAAATCGGCGCGGCAACCTTCGATCCTTCGATGTTCGACGAAGGCGAAATCACGATGCCGGAAACCCCTGCGGAACCCGCCGAGGAACTCCCTGTCGAAGATGCCGAAACCCCCGTCAAAACAGCCGAAATACTCGTTGAAGAAAGCGCGCCAGAAGCGGCTGAAAACGTTGAATCCGAGGCAGTCCCCCTGCCCGATTTGTCAGAAGAAAGCCCTGTTATGGGCGGCGAAACGCCGGTTGAAAAGGTTGAAAAAACCGAAAAACAAGCCGCGAAAAAACCGTCGAAACCGCGCGAAAAAAATGCCGCTACGGCAAAAAAAGCGGCGGAAAAATCCGAACCCGCAACCGAAGAAAAACAGGAAGAAACGCCCGCAGCCGTTACCGAAAATGAAGAACAGCCGGTGACGGAAGACAAAAAAGTCGTCGCGAAAAAAGGCAAACCCGACAAAAAATCGAAGGATAAAGCCGCCGACGCGGAAGCAGAAAAACCCAAAAAGGAAGAACTTACGCTCGCGCAGCGTTCCGAAAGGTTGAGAGCGAAACTTTCGCCCGAAAAGAACTTCCGTCTGCTGAAAATCCTAATCATCGTTTTGTCGGTAATTTGCGCCGCCATCTCCGCATACGTTTATATTTTCGTGATTTACGACAAGACAACGCCCTTCTCGATTGCGAAAATCGTGCCGTTAATCCCGTTCATCGCGCAACTTCTGTTGCTTCTCATCACGTTACTCACGGCAGGCACGTCAAAGAGAAGACCTATCGGCGCCGCGCTGAAAGAAAATATGCAGATTAAGCAGGAAGTTAAAGAAAAGGAAAAGGACGAAAAGATTTCCAAGGAAATCAGCGATCACCTTCTTGAACCCGAAGTCGCGCTCAATACGACCAAAAGAACGGTGGAGCTTTCCAGCTTCCAGATTGACAACTTCTATAAGAAGAATATCGAAGAAATCAACGGAAAATACTACATGCAGGTCGCGAAATTCGACGACAGCGTCAAAGTTTACAACGCCTTGGGCGCAACCGATATGGAATTGTGCGCGGTGAATATGGTCGGCAGTGCGAAATTCGACGAGATTCTCAATCAGCCCCGTACGAAAACCCTGTCTTCGCAGGAACTTGCGACGTATTTCATGAGCAAACCCAACGTTTTCACCATCAAAAAACGCGGCTCGCTTGACTGGACGTTCAAATACAGCAGCAAATCTTTCGGTATTATCCGCGAAAACGACGACAGTTACAAGGTTTCCATCAAGTGCTATCCCGACGCCGCGCAACGCATCAACGACGTCTATAAAGCCCTTGAAGACAGCAACTTCCCCAGCGGTCCGTTGTGGTATTGCTTCAACGAATTGAGAAACCTTCCCCCGCGCGTATGCAAATGGCTTGTCGATACGTCCTGCCAGATTTCGCAATTCCAGCAAATCAAGACGGATAAACTCAAAGACACCATCAAAACGGCGAAAGATTACGATATCGATATCGCGGATATCCGCACGAAGTTCCAGGCGGGCGAAAAAGTGCTGAAATTCCCGAAGTTCACGATGATTTTCTCAAAGGGTAACGACGCGGATATGACGACCTATCTCACGCGCGAATGCGAAGGCGTCGACGCTTCCGCCTATACGAAGGAATACTACTACAAATTCGCGGACGGCGTAAATTCGGTCAGCATTCTCTGCCCGACGAAAGGTCTTTCCGAAGACGTCATAATCGCAATTTTCGACGAAATCGAAAAAATCGCAAAATAGTTTTTCACAACGAAAAGCGGGTTAAGTCCGACTTAACCCGCTTATTTTTTTGCCGTTTTTTTGTTTGTAATTGCCCGGAAAGCCCTTTCGGCCGCGACGGCGTAAGAAGCACTTAAACGTACTTATTATCGACGGTTATTATGTAATAATAAGTTTTGTCGGACTTTATCTTTTCGTTCAATTCGCGCCTTATTTCGCGCGCGCCGAGCTTCACCCCGTACGGCACGACGACGTCGAACAAAACGTTTGTGTGAGTATTGCCCTTCACAAGCCTGAAATCGTGAATGGTGACATCTTCGTTCATCGAGCGGACGACGTCCTGTACTTCATTTTTCAAAAGATCGGTTTCGGGATCGCCCACCGTAATCGGGTCCATATGTATGACGAGATGCACGTTCATATCCCGCATAAAATCCCTTTCGATATTGTCGATCTGGTCGTGCGTTTCGATAAAGTTTTTGCCACCGTCAACCTCGACGTGAACCGACGCATAAGTTATCGCCGGGCCGTAACTGTGAATCATAAGGTCGTGGAAACCCAGAACCTCGTCGTACTGCCTGAGTTTTTCGGAGATTTTCGCGACAAGTTCCTTGTCGGGCACAGTGCCGAGAAGCGGATTTATCGTTTCTTTCAGAAGTTTTATGCTGAAAATAATAATGACCACCGACACGACAAGCCCCGCGTATCCGTCGATATTTACGCCCGTAACGTCGATGACAATCGTCGAAATCAGGACGGCAATCGTCGTAAACACGTCGTTTCTGCTGTCTGCGGCAGACGCCTTCAACGCCTCGGAATTGATTGTTTTGCCGAAGTTCCTGTAAATCAGCCCCTGCAAAATCTTCAAGACTATCGAAACGGCAAGCACGACGTAGGTGTACGCTGAAATATTGACGCTTTCGGGCGTGATGATTTTTTCAATGCTCTGCTTCAACAGCAACACACCGATAAGCACGACCGCAAACGCAATGATAAACGCCGCGATGTATTCGTACCTTGCGTGTCCGAACGGGTGTTCCCTGTCGGCAGGTCTGTTGGAAAGTTTGAACCCGAAAACGGTAACGACGGATGACGCTGCGTCGGACAGGTTGTTGATTGCGTCGGCAACGATTGCGACGGAACCCGAAAATACGCCGACGAGAATTTTGAAAACGCATAATATAACGTTGGAAATAATCCCGAAAATTCCCGCGACAATACCGTAACGAAAACGCACTTCCTGATCGGAAGTGTTTTCATAATCTTTGATAAAAAGTTTTTTGAATAATTTCATTTTCAGATGCTGAAATCGCCGCTGTCGTCGGACTTCTCCGCGGCGGACGAAAGGTTATCGTCGTCCTTGATTTCAGCTTGTTCCGTAGTTTTTACGGACACGGATATATCTTCTTCTGTTTCTGTTTTTTCGTCAGAAACTTCATCGATTTCTTCCTTGACAATTTCGCCGTCCGTCTCAGGCGGGGCAGACGGAACAAAATCTGTGTTTTCGACAGAAATGGCGTTTACTCTGTCGTTTTCGTCCTGTAAAGTGCGTTCCTTGATGGATTCCGTAATGCTGTCGATAAACTCGTGATCGCGCGATTTCCTGTCGTAAACGCCCAGAAGATTGTCCTTTTCCTTTAAGGAATTGAACTCCTTTACGGCAAGGTACGCGACGTAAATCAGCACCAGCAACATAAGCACGACGTACAATATCCAGCTTTTTGAAAAGTACGTCAGAAACGCAATTATAGCCGCAATTCCGAGTGCCAACCCGAACACGAGCCACACCTGAACTTTGGGTTGCGCGCCGGGCATCATTTTGTCCATATTCGTATAAAAAACGTATCCGAGACTCACGCCCGTGAACATCGCCGAAACGACGACGCCGACGATACGCCACTCCTTTGTGCCGGCGTTTGCACAATACCCGCCGAACACAAGCGCAACGATGAACAAGAAAGCGATTATTATGTATTTCCTGACGAATTTATCGCGGGATTTTCTGCTTTCTTCCACCATGCAGTCGCGGCATTTGTTTTCAAAAACAACCCTTTCAAGGCTCGACAAAGTCTTGCCGCAGCGTTTGCAGCGGGTGTTGAGCGCAATGTTTGCCTGCGCTTTTTTGAAGTCGTACGAGACGTTTGCGCGCTTTAATATTTCAGCGACTTTTTCTTCTTTCGTAAGTTCTCTCGGTTGTTCTTTCTTGTGTGCCATAACCCACCTTTTACTATATTCTATCATATAGATTGTAAAAAAACAATAAGTTTTTTAATTGCCTTGAAAATATAGTTTGAATATGGTATAATTCCGACAGAAAACTTACGAGGTGTATTATGTCAAAAATTCAGATTCAGCTTTCGGACGGCAGAAACATAAACCTTGATCTTTACGAAGACGTCGCGCCGATTACGGTCAAAAACTTCAAAAAACTCATCAAAGAAAACTTCTTCGACGGGCTTTGTTTCCACCGCACAATAAAAGATTTTATGATTCAAGGCGGCGGTTTCGTCGCGGACGGTCGCGCGATTAAGGAAAAAGGCGGCGCGGACACGATAAAAGGCGAATTCTTGTCAAACGGCGTGAAAAACGACCTGCACCACGGCGAAGGCGTGATTTCGATGGCGCGCACCAACGTCAAAGACAGCGCGTCCAGTCAGTTTTTCATCTGCTCTGCCGATTGTGCGTTTCTGGACGGACAATATGCGGCTTTCGGGAAAACTTCGGACGAGGAAAGCCTTGCGGTCGTGAAAAGCATTTCAAAAGTCCCGACTCACAGTTTCATGTACTTTGACGATATTCCGAACGAGCCTGTTGTCATAAAAACTGTTATTTTGACACAAGAATAATTTTTCCGACAATTTTTGCAAACAAAAAACCCGACGCGGCGCGTCGGGTTTTAATTTGTATTTTTTATTCTTTACGCATTTTTTGCACCGCGGCGTCAACCGCACCCTGCATCATACGTCCGATTCGTTTTATGAAGCTGTCGATTTCTTCGGTCATGCCGTGCTGCAACCATTGCACCATCAGCGCGACGTAAGTAATCGTGAAGTAGTTTGCGATAAATTCAATATCCTCGTTGTCGATGATGACGTACACGGATTTCTGGATAACCTGATCGTGAACGGCGTCGTAAATCGACTCGTAAATAAACTTTTCGATATATTCGCGCCCAAGACTGTTGAAAGCCGAAAGCGTCATCGCGCGATTGTCGTAAAGATAACGCATGATAACGTCGATTGCGTTGGACGTCGAAAGTTTTCTTATGTCGCCGACGACTTGTTGCGTTTCAAACTTATACAGCCACTCGAACAGTTCCTTGATATCCTTGAAGTGATAATAAAAGGTCTGACGGTTATAGCCGCAGTTTGTGACGATTTTGTCGATTGTGATTTTTGAGAAAGGCATTTCCTGAATAAGTTCTTTCAGGGAGTTTGCCATCATTTTTTTCGTGTTCAACGAGTTGCCCATAATTAAGTATTTCTCCTGTTTTTCGACGCTTCGCAGCCGCAGTAGTCCTGTCTGTAAAGCCCGAATTCTTTTGATATATTCACGGATTCCTGAAATCCGTTTTCTTTTTTGAAGTCGTTGACGAGATATTTCACGCCGTACGTTTTCGCAAGTTCCTCGCCGATGTCGTTGATGACGGCGGCGTTTTTCTTCGGACTTACGGAAAGCGTGGACGCAAAGTATTCAAAGCCGTGTTCTTTTGCGTATTCGGCGGTTTTCGTCAACCTTGTTCTTATACAGACGGCGCAGCGCGGGCCGCCTTCCGTCGTGTCGGAAAAGCCCGAGACCGCCGCAAGGTAATCTTTGTCGCGATAACCGATTTCAACGATATTAAGCCCGAGTTCCGCCTTATCGACGTAAACTTTTAGCGTTTCAAAGCGTTTCTGATATTCGCTTTCCGGAAACGTGTTTGGGTTGTAATAAAACAAAGTAACGTCAAAATCTTTCAGACGATTTATGACGGCGGTCGCGCACGGCGCGCAACAGCACTGCAACAGCATCGACGGTTTCCGACAGCCTATCGACGAAATCTCGTCCTGCATTTCTTTGTTGTAATTACGTTTATTCATAATTCTACAACAATTTTAATAAGTTAAAAAAAATTTGTCAAACGTATAAACGGTTTTTTACAATAAAAATTTAATGTAATAAAATTTCGTTACAAAATTGCTTTTTTGTATAATTTAATCGTTAATTTTACTAAACAAATGTAAAAAACGATAAAAAACAAAAAGTTTCCTTGGAAAAACCGCGGAAACCTTAAAAATTCGTTACTATTTTTCTTTTTTCTTTTTGTTGCAAGCCTCGCAATCGCCGTTGCAATAAGTTTTTGAGCAGCACGACGTCTTTCCTTTTTTACGGTTTACGACGACGTACGCAATCGAAAACACAACCCACAACGAAAGCGCGACTATTAAAATTATATCAATCGTTTTCATGTCAGCAAGCCGCCGCGATCTGATAAACTATGCACGAGCAAACCCACGCAAGCGCGCACTGATAAACGACGACGAGCGCGGTTTTCCATACGGAACCCAACTCT